>Ga0164243_10000111_pt1 | contig 205222 bp, 179 predicted proteins | sample OricompcompostOP_FD_108781 | JGI IMG/M metagenome (GOLD analysis project Ga0164243, IMG submission 108781) | Organic Plus compost microbial communities from Emeryville, California, USA - Original compost - Organic plus compost (OP) | ecosystem: Engineered > Solid waste > Mixed feedstock >... | reverse complement strand
TGGCAGGAGTGGAGGGACTCGAACCCCCGGCATTCGGTTTTGGAGACCGACGCTCTACCAGCTGAGCTACACTCCTGCGCCGGCGAAGGCGTCGCCCTTAACGCGGGCCGCAAGGCGGCGCAAGCACGAGCTGCGCCATGAGGCATCGTCATCGCTTCAGGCCGCCGCTTCCCCGAGCAGGATGCGCCGGATGGCCGGCATGTCCTCGTCCCAGACCATGTGCCCGGTGGCGACTTCCTCCACGCGCCAGGCGGGATCGGCGGCGCAGCGGTCGCGGAACTGGGTGAAGATGGTGAGCGGGCTGGCATTGGCATAGACATAGGTGCGCCGCGCGATCTGCCCTTCCTCCCCGCCGAGCCTGACGGGTTCGAGCAGGGTGAGCAGCGGATGGCCAGAGACGCGCCGCACGCGCCCCTCCGGCATGGGGAAGATCGGCTGGACGAGACCGGGCGTGCCCTTCTGATTCTCGATATAGAGCCGGCGCGTCTCCTCGTCGGCCACATCCCACAGCGCCTGCCCGTCCTGCGGCAGGAAGGCGTCGAGATAGACGAGGCTGCGGATGCGGCTGCCGCGCTGCGCGGAGACGCCGGTGACGACCATGCCGCCATAGCTGTGGCCCACGAGGATGATGTCGGAGAGATCCTCGCAGTCGATCAGGCCGACGACATCGGCGACATGATCGCTGAGCGTGATGCCGCCATGCGCCAGATGCATCCGTTCGCCCAGCCCCGTGAGCGAGGGGACATGCACATCATGGCCCGCCGCCCGCAGCTCGCGCGCGAGATTGGCATAGCCCCAGCTTCCGCCCCATGCGCCATGCACCAGCACAAAAGTCGCCATGATCCTCGTCCTCTCCGTCCTGATTGCCGGATCGGCAGTTAGTCGTGGCGTGTCCTTATATCCAGCCTTTCATGCCGCGAATCCGGGACAGGGGTGAAACGCCCTGCTAAGGAAGGCGTCCGCATGGCCATCGACCTCTCCATCCTCCTTCGCGCCTATGCCGTCGGGCTCTTCCCCATGGCCGACGACCGTGAGGCGGGTTCGGTCTTCTGGGTGGAGCCGGAGCGCCGGGCGATCCTGCCGCTCGACGGCTTCCATCTCTCCCGGTCGCTGCGCAAGACCTTGCGATCCGACCGATTCGAGGTGACGGCGGATACCGCCTTCGAGCAGGTGATCGCGCTCTGTGCGCAGAGCGCGCAGGACCGGCCGACGACCTGGATCAACCACGAGATCGAGGAGGCCTTCGTCCGTCTCCACCGCCAGGGTCTCGCGCACAGCGTCGAGTGCTGGCTGGGGGAAGGGGCGGAGCGGCGGCTGGTCGGCGGGCTCTATGGCCTCGCGCTCGGCCGCGCCTTCTTCGGCGAGAGCATGTTCAGCCGGGCGACCGACGCATCCAAGGTCGCCATGGCGTGGCTGGTCGCGCGGCTGAAGGTGGGCGGCTTCACGCTGCTCGACTGCCAGTTCATGACCACGCATCTCGGCTCGCTCGGCGCGATCGAGATCAGCGCGAAGGCCTATTCCGGACTGCTCGGGGAAGCGCTCGGCGAGGGAGCGGGGGGCGGCGGCGCGGGAGCCGGCGCCGGCTCGTTCGCGTCGCTCGACGCATTGCCGGCGCGCGCGGCGGCGGGGGCGCCGGCCGACCCGCCGGCCGAATTGCCCAGCCGGACCGTATCCGGCCCGGTATCGGGCCAGCTCATCGCGCAACTGATCACCCAGACGTCATAGATCGGATGCAGGACCACGTTGCGATCCGGCCGTTCCTTGAACAGCCAGCCGGAAAAGACGCGGTGCCACTTGTCGCTGCCGCTGTCCTGCACGTCGAGCTGGACGAAGGCGCCGGTCTCCTGCTCTTCCTCCCATGGGGCCGTCGTCTCGCAGGCGCGCAGGCGCACGATCGCGCCGCCGACACGCAGCGCCTCGCCCGGCTTCATCGTGAGCTGGCGGGTGATGCCGTTGCGCTTGTTGAGCAGGCCGACCACGGCGACGCGCTGCGCCATGGGCGTGCCGGGCAGGCCGGCGGCTTCCTGCGTCACGCGCCGGTCGGGCGAAAGCTGCTGTTCGTCGGCGCCGTTCGCGGCGTTGGCCGCGCCCCGGGGCGCGCCGCCGCAGGCCGAGAGCATCGCGCCCAGGCCGACCGCGATCAGCCAGCGGCCCGGCACGGCGGACCGCCGGGGAGTCACGCGTCGGGTGCCCAGGCTTCGTAGTCGCCGGTCGCCATCTGGCGCTTGCCGCCGGCCTCGATCGCGCCGGAAGGGCGATAGGCATTGGGCGTGCCGGTCTGGTTGGGCGTATATTCGGTTTCCCAGATGCGCGGCGGAGGCAGGTTGCTCTCCGGCGGACCTTCAAGCGTGTGATGCAGCCAGCCATGCCACTCGGCCGGCACGCGGCTCGAATCATTGGCGCCCTTGTAGATCACCCAACGCCGCGTGAGGCCGTTCACGTCCGTGCCGCCCTCATAATAGACGTTGCCCTGATGATCCTCGCCGACGCGCTTGCCCTTGCGCATGCTGAAGAGCGAGGTGCCGATGGTGGCGCCGTCCCACCAGGTGAAGATCTTGCCGAGAATGCCCATGGGCTGAGCGCTTAGCCGCGAAGGCCGGTCATTGGCAAGGTGGATTGGACGGGCTGATCGGATCGCGGACCGGCCGGATGAAGGGGAACGCCGGATCAGGATGCGCCGGGACAGAAATCGAGGATCGGCGAATTGTCGTTCAGCGGCGCGCCGCCCGTGACGCAGGGGCCCCAGCTGACCCGGTCTCCGGCCTTGATGCCGAGCGCCGCGGCCCGGCCGCCGGCCAGTTCGAGCACGGCGATGACGGGCTCCCCGGCGGACTTCGTCTCCAGCGAATTGGGCGTCGCGTCGGCCACGATCGCGGCGATGGTGCCGTCGGCGCGGATGAACAGCATGTCGAGCGGGATGAGGGTGTCCTTCATCCAGAAAGTGGCGGTCTGCGGCGGCACGAAGAGGAACAGCATGCCGCTGTCCGGCGCGAGCGCGCGGCGGAAGCTGAGGCCCTTTTCATGCGCCTCGCGCGTCTGCGCCAGCTCGACATCGAAGCGATGCGCGCCGCTCGCCGTGCGGATGGAGAGCGGCGTCAGCCGGGCGGGGGCTGCCGCGTTGGCCGCCGGGGCATCGTCCGCCGCGTCATTGCCGGCGGCCGGTCCGCGCGCGGCATGGCATCCGGCCAGCATGACCAGGGTCAGCATGAAGGCGCGTGTGGGCAGGACCATGGCGATACTCCGCAAAATGTGAAACGCCCGGGATCATTCATCCGGATCGGGCATCTGGCCGGGCAAGGCGTCGATCCAGCGACGCGCGAGGGCGGGATCATGGCCGGCGCGCAGGAAGGCGGCAAGCTGCTTCTCGCGCGCCTGCCGATCGGCCGGCGCGCTGGCGAAGGGGCCGATGCGCTTGCGCCGGGCGAAGCGGCAGGCGGCCTCCCATTGCGCGGCCTCGTCGGGGCCGGCCCGCGCCGCGACGTCCGCCGCGATGCCGTCCTGCCGGAGCGTCTGGGCGATACGCCGCCTGCCCAGGCCCCGGCGCCGCATCGCGCCCGCCTTCATGTCGGCATAGGTCGCGTCGTCCACATAGCGCAGGGCGACCATCCGGTCGGCGATGACGTCCACCGGCGCGGACATGTCGCCCTCCCAGCCGCGCTCGCGCAGCTTGCGCGCGAGATAGGCGATCAGTTTCGCGCGGCTGGTGGCGTAGCGGCCGACATAGGCGATGGCGAGTGCTTCCAGCGCGGCCGGATCGAGCGGTTTCGGGCTCGCGACTTGACGATCGGACCGGGCGCGCCATTTTTGTGCCATAGTCACCGTCTTTATGAAGCGGCCATGGCCAAGGCAAGAATGGGCCAGGTGCAACGCGACGGCGCTCGGACCGGACGATGTGGATCGGAACGTCCGGGCGAGCGCGTGGAAACGAGCAGCCGTCCCGCCCCCGCCGGGGTGGAAGAGGCGGAGAAGAAGGGTCACTTGATGCTGCCAACACCGACGGAAGATCGGCTTGCGCGACGTTTTGCGGATTTCGGGACTTTGGGCCAGGCGCTGGATTATGCGGCGCGGGGCGTTCGCGGGCTCAATTTCCACGATCCGCGGGGCAATCTTGCGCGTGTCTATCCCTTTGCCGAGCTGCGCAACGACGCCATCGCGGTCGCCCATCGCCTCGTCGCGCGGGGCGTGAAGCCGCAGGACCGGATCGCGCTGGTCGCGGAAACGGGCCCCGAGTTCGCCCAGCTCTTCTTCGGCATCGTCTATGCGGGCGCCTGGCCGGTGCCGCTGCCGCTGCCGACCAGCTTCGGCGGCAAGGAAAGCTATATCGACCAGCTCGTCGTCCAGCTTTCGAGCTGCGATCCGCTGGCGCTGCTCTATCCGGCGGAACTGGCCGAGATGGCGGGCGAGGCGGCACGCCGCCAGAATGTCGAGCCGATGAGCTTCGAGGATTTCCTCGCGGGCGGCGCGGCGCCCTGCGCGCTGCCGGCGGCGAGCCCGGACGACATCTGCTATCTGCAATATTCGAGCGGCTCGACCCGCTTCCCGCATGGCGTGGCGGTGACCCATCACGCGCTGCTTTCCAATCTGGCGGCGCACAGCCATGGCATGGAACTGGCCGAGAGCGATCGCTGCATAAGCTGGCTGCCCTGGTATCATGACATGGGGCTGGTCGGCTGCTTCCTCTCGGTGGTCGCCAACCAGGTCTCGACCGACTATCTCAAGACCGAGGATTTCGCGCGCCGGCCGCTCGCCTGGCTGGACATGATCTCGCGCCACAAGGGCACGACGATCAGCTATTCGCCCACCTTCGGCTACGACATCTGCGCGCGGCGCATGTCCAGCCAGACGCGCGCGGAAGACCGGTTCGACCTGTCGCGCTGGCGGCTCGCGGGCAACGGCGCGGACATGATCCGGCCGGACGTGATGCAGCAGTTCGTCGACGCCTTCGCGGAGGCAGGCTTCTCGGCCCGGGCCTTCCTGCCGAGCTATGGCCTTGCCGAAGCGACGCTGGCGGTGACCATCATGCCGCCGGGCGAGGGGATCATCGTCGAGCTGGTCGAGGAGACGGAGCTGTCCGGCGGCGACGCGCCGGAGGATCGGCCGCAGCGCTATCGCGCCATCGTCAACTGCGGCAAGCCGGTGCTCGGCATGACCGTGGAGATCCGCGACGAATTCGGCGGTCCGCTGCCCGAGAAGGCGATCGGCAAGGTGTGGACCACCGGCCCGAGCCTGATGACCGGCTATTTCCGCGATCAGGAAGCCACGGACGCCTGCATGGCCGATGGCTGGCTGGACACGGGCGACATGGGCTATCTGTCCGATGGCTATCTCTACATTGTCGGCCGCGCCAAGGACATGATCATCATCAACGGCAAGAATCACTGGCCGCAGGACATCGAATGGGCCGTGGAGCAGTTGCCGGGCTTCAAGCAGGGCGACATTGCCGCCTTCGCGATCACCACGCCGGGCGGCGAGGAAACGCCGGCGGTGCTGGTCCATTGTCGCGTCTCGGACAATGTCGAGCGCGCGCGGCTGCGGGACGACATCCGCGAGCGGGTGCGCTCGATCACCGGCATGAACTGCGTGGTCGAACTGGTGCCGCCGCGCTCGCTGCCGCGCACCAGCTCGGGCAAGCTCAGCCGCTCGAAGGCGCGCAAGCTCTATCTGGAAGGCGAGATCGTCCCTTACGACATCGCGGCCTGAGCGATTCCGGGCATTCCGTGCGGGTCGGCGCGGGCGCGCTTACCAGTTGATAACCCCGCCGGGGCTATCGGCAGGGTGTGACCGACTCCGATCAGCTCAGGTCGCCGCGCGCGACGGCTCTGCCCGAAACCCTTTCGCTCGCGGTGCTTGTGGGGCTGCAGCGCCTGCCGCGCGCCCATGCCGAATTCGTGCATGGCGCGCAGTTGCGGGCCGCAGACCGGATGCTCGGCCTGTGCACGGTGCTGGCGGGGGTCAGCATCTTCCTCATCGACTTCCGGCTCGTCGGGCAGGTTCCCGGCTGGCTGCTGATGCTGTGGACGGCGCTCGCCGTGGCCGCCTATGTGCCCTCGCTGCTGCTCGCGCGCGTCAACCGCGCGACCGGCTATGCCGAGGTGGGCCGATCCGTGCTGGTGCGCCACGGCATCCTCACTTTCCTTCAGGCGATGGTGTGGGTGGCCGCGATGGCGGTTTTCGCGGATCGCGCCCTGCCGAACGAGATCGTCATGATCTGGACGATCGCCTGCTGCCTCATGGCCGCCACCACGCTCGCCCAGCAGTCGACGCCGCTGGGGTCCGTCGGCTTCACCGTGACGGTGGGCGGCGGCGCCATCTGGATGATGATGCGCCAGCATGATCCGCTGCTCGTCGCCGTGGTGACGACCTATGCCCTGCTGCTGCTGACCGCGAGCCTGCGTCAGGCCAATCTGTTCGGCATCCAGCTCACCACCAACAAGATGCTCGCGGAGAAGCGCGAGGTGGTCAGCCTGCTGCTCAAGGAACATGACATCGAGGCGGCCGACGCCCTCTGGCAGACCGATGCGGCGCGCCGCCTCACCGATGTGTCGGATGCCTTCGCGCGCATGCTGGGTGCCGCCAGCGACGAGATCGAGGGGCGCTCGATCCTCGAGGTGCTGGCGGGTCCGGCGTGGGAAAGCGGGCGCTTCGATCCGGCGATGCACATTCTCGCGGACAAGCTCAAGAATCGCCAGCCGTTCAGCGATCTGGTGATGCCGGTGCTGGTCGGCGATCAGCAGCGCTGGTGGGAAATCTCCGCCTCCCCGCGCATCGACGACAAGGGCGTGTTCCAGGGGTTCCGCGGCGTGGGATCGGACATCACGGTCGAGAAGGAATCGGCCGAGCGCATTTCCCAGATGGCGCGCTACGATCTCTTGACCGGCCTGCCCAACCGCCTGCACCTCACCGAGGAACTGGGCGCGGTGCTCGAGGGCTCGACGCGATGGAAGACCCGCTGCGGCTTCCTGATGATCGATCTCGACCGGTTCAAGGCGATCAACGACACGCTTGGCCATCTGGTCGGCGACCAGCTCCTGGCGCAGGTGGGCGAGCGGCTGCGGGCGGTCTGTTCGCCCAACGAGCTGTGCGGCCGGCTCGGCGGCGACGAATTCGCCGTCATCATCCGCGAGGTGATGGACCAGGCCTATGTCGACCGGATCGCCAATGCCGTGATCTACAGCCTGTCCCAGCCCTATGAGATCGATGTCCATCATCTCCTCATCGGCGCCAGCGTGGGCTCCGCCATCGCGCCGCAGGACGCGCTGTCCGCCGAGTCGCTCATTCGCTGCGCCGATCTGGCCCTGTATCGCTCCAAGGATGGCGGGCGCGGCAGCCATCAGCGTTTCGTGCCCTCCATGAAGGCCGAGGCGGACGAACGCCGCCAGCTCGAGGTTTCCCTGCGCGAAGCCCTCGCCAACGAGGAACTGCATCTCGTCTATCAGCCGCTCGTCGATCTGCAGGCGGCCGACGTCGTGGCGTTCGAGGCGCTGGCGCGCTGGACGCATCCGCAACTGGGCGCCATCCCGCCCGCCCGGTTCATCCCGATCGCCGAGGAAGCGCGCCTCATCTCCGCGATCGGCAACTGGGTGCTGCGCACGGCATGCCAGGAAGCCATGACCTGGCCGGCGCATGTCCATGTCTCGGTGAATGTCTCGGTCGAGCAGCTTTACGAGGCGGAGTTCCTGGAGACGGTCGTCTCCGCCCTCGCGCACAGCGGCCTTGGCGCCGAGCGGCTGCACATCGAGGTCACCGAAGGCGTGGTGCTGCGCGAGGATCTCAGCATCATCACCATGCTGGAGAAGCTGCGGCAGCTCGGCGTGGGGCTGGTGCTCGACGATTTCGGGACCGGCTATTCGGCGCTCAACCATCTTTCGCGCAATCGCTTCAATGCCATCAAGATCGACCGGAAGTTCGTCGCGGCCGCCGGCAAGGGCGAGCGCGAGAGCATCGCGGTGATCCGCGCGGTGGTGGCGATGGCCGAGGGGCTCGACATGGTCACGACGGCGGAAGGCGTCGAATCCGAGGCGGATTTCGAGCTGGTCCGCACGCTCGGCTGCCGCCGGGTGCAGGGCTATTATTTCGGCCGCCCGATGCAGGCGAAGGACGCCCGCGCCCTGTTCGGGGACGCCGCGGGCAATAGCCAGGTCGCCTGAGCGGCCGCTCGGGGCGATTTCGAGGCCGTCGGGATCATCAGCCGCCGTGGAAATCGCGGCGAACACATGAAAATCCGCACCCGTTCGTTGCGTTCAGCCTGAACCGGAACGCGTCCCGTCCCCGTTCGACGCCAGCCGTCGCTCGATGGCTGCCCAGAGGTTTGCGAACTGGATCGCCGCCGGACTGCCCGGCGCATAGGCCCCCAGCGGCCGCCGGCGCGCGCCCATCTGCTCGACCGCGCTTTCATAGGGGATGGCCGGCCAGTCCGGATAGGCCTCCTGCGCCGCCTGATGGAGCTTGCGGCGGCGATCGACCATCGACAGCACGGGCAGGATCGGCGGATGATTGCCGCCGCGCTCCAGCAGATAGGCCACCAGATCGTCGAGCGACTTGCGCGCGAGCGGCGAGGGGACGACCGGCACGATCAGTATGTCCGCCGCATGCAGCACCTGCTCGCCGGTCTCCATGAGGCCCGGCGGGCAATCGAGCAGGACGCGGTCATAATGTTTGTCCAGCCCGTCGAGCAGCCGGGCGAGGCGCTTGCGCTTGCCGAGGTCGAACAATTGCCGCTCGAGCCCGCGCAGCGACGGGTCCGCCGCGAGGAGGTCCAGCCGGTCGATCGGCGTGTGCTGGCAGAGGCTGGCCGGCGCCACGTCGCGGGCGAACAGGGCGCGCGCCGCGTCGCGCTGCGTGGCCGCCGGGTCCAGCAGCCAGCTCGCCGCGCCCTGCGGATCGAGGTCCCAGAGCAGGGTGCGCCGGGCCGAGAGGGTCGCCGAGGCCCAGGCCAGGTTGACCGCGAAGGTCGACTTCCCCACGCCGCCCTTGAGACTGTAGATCGCGATGGTCCGCATCATGCGCTTGTGGCTCATGACGGTTTCATGTCACCGGCATGTGACAGCGGCAAGACGGCGGGCGACGCATGGGTTTTGCGCGCCCGCCCTTGCCGGCACGTCAGAAATCGCTGTGCGGCACCGCGGCCTGCGGGGGCGGCGCGGCCTCTCCGCTTGCCGCCGGCGGCAGCGTCACTGCGGGGACCGGGGCGAAAGGCTTGATGCCGAATTCGGGATAGACCTCCGCCGGATAGTAGAAGGTGCCGTCCTTCACGACCATGGCGATGTCGGCGAGGGCGCCCAGATCCCGTGTCGGGTCGCCGGGGATCAGGAAGAAGTCCGCCAGCTTGCCGCGCTCGACCGAGCCCAGCGACTGGTCGCGGCCCATATAGGCGGCGACGTCCAGCGTATCGCGGCGCAGCACCTCGGCGGGCGTCATGCCGATCTTCACGAAATTCTCCAGCTCCCGGTGGAGCGTGTAGGCGCCGCCCAGATCGGTGCCCGGCACGAGGAAGATGCCGCGATCGTGCATCAACCTCACCGTCGCGAGGATCGTGTCATAGGCGGCGCGGAAGGCGGCATCGTCGCCGGGCGCGGACGTATCGAGCATCTGCTGCCTGAGCGCGCGTTGCTGGCTCACCGGCATATGGTCGTAATATTCCAGCGCGATCGGCGCGATCTGCCCGTCGCGGCCGGTCAGTGCCAGCTCGTGGATGGTGAGCGTGGGGTCGTGCGCGATATGGCGCTGCGTCATGAGATCGAGCGTGTGCCGGACCGGCGCACTGTCGAGGTCCAGCGCGGGCAGGCGCTTGAGCGCCGTGATGCGCAGCAGCGTGCGCGTGTCCTCGCCGGGCTGGAGCACCCAGCCGAGCATGATCTGGTTGATGTGGGTCAGCTCGTCATAGCCCGCGCCGATCATCGCATCGGCATTGGTGAAGGCGGGGATATGGCCCGCCACCCGCAGGCCCAGCCGGTGCGCCTCGGCAATGACGGCGGGCACCCAGTCGGGGTTCATGCTGTTGTAGATCTTGATCTGCCAGTAGCCGCGCGCCGCATACCAGCGCACGCCGTCAATGGCTTCCTGCTCGCTGGCGGCGATGATGCCGTTATTGGCGTTGAACTGGCTCTTGCCTTCCAGGAAGCCGCTCCGCACCACGCGCGGCCCGGCGATCTCGCCCGCGTCCATGCGCGCGACCAGCCCGTCCAGCACGGCATTGTCATTGCCCATGTCACGCACCTGGGTGATGCCGGCGAGCAGGTTCAGCATGGCGCTGTCCTGATCGAGATGGGCATGCATGTCCGTGAGGCCCGCGACGAGCGTGCCGCCCGCGCCGTCGATCCTCACTTCGCCGGGCGTGGACGGACTGTCGGGCGGCTCGATGGCGGCGATGCGGTTGCCGTTCACCAGCACCGAGACGGGACCGGTCAGCGCCTTCGTTTGCGGATCGAAGACGCGCACATTGGTGATGCGCACCGGGCCTTCATAATGATGGCCGAAGCGGCGCTGCATATCGACATAGCGCTGGGTGGAGAGCCGGGCGGCCAGGCCGCGCAGGCGCACTTCCTCGCCTTCATAGCCCTTGCGCACGATCACGAAGTCCGGCGTCATGACGGCGAACAGGCGGCCCGCCGCGTCGAGCAGCATGTAGCTCGGCGTCAGGTCGACGCCGGAAAGCGTATATTGCGTGACCTGGATCGCGCCCGGCTCGCCGGAGACCGAAAGCGTCTCGCCCTTGTCGAGCCGGAGCGTGCCGCCGGGCAGGGCCGGCATGCTGTGATCGGCATCCTTCAGCAGCGCGCTGGCTTCCAGCCAGATCGACCAGGGACTGCCGCTCTGCGGCACATAGAGGCTGGGTTCGGTGACGGTCGCGCTGCCCGGGCCGGTTGAATCGGTCCAGCGCGCACGCCGGCCGCTGAGGCTGAAGCGCTCGTCCACCCGGCTGCCGAAGGTGGTGTTGCCGGTCACGGTCCAGTCCGTGGGGATGCCGTCCGCGTCGACGGTGATCGTTTCCGCGATGGTCGGGCCGCGGCCATTGTTCTTGAAGTCGAAATCGATTCTGGTGCGGTTGCCCTGCGTGTCGGCGACGAGATGGCCGACGGTCTTGCTGCCGAAGATGACCGAATAGCTTTCGGTTTCCGCCTGCGCGGCATGGGGGAGCAGCGATGCTGCGGCGAGCAGGCCGAACGCCCTGAACGACATGATCTTCATGAAAGCCTCCCTGTTGACGGCGCCCGGCAAATCCCCGCGCCGGGCGAGCAATGTCTTGTCCCGTTATGGTCTTGTCCCGTTATGCGGATCAGCCCCGCCGTCGCGACGGCACGGCCATCATCATGCCCGCTCCCCGCCGCGCGGCGCAACGCCCTGCGGCAAGGAGGGGAAGGGGGAGGGGCGGCCCATGGTGCCGGGCGCTGTCCCCCCGCATGTCAGTCGCCATGGCCGTGGGTCATGGTGAGCGTGGCGCCGACGCCGTTGCCGCCATTGCTCTTCGCCCACCAGTAGGCCGGGCGGACGCGGTTGCCCGTGCCGACCTCGTTCATCGTGAGCGGATCGTAGAGCCGGCCGCCCTGCATGACGCGGAAGATCTTCTCGGTATTGCGGATGTCGATCGTCGGGTCGGCATCGAGCACGACGAGATCGGCGAGCTTGCCCGCTTCCAGCGAGCCGACATCCTTCTGGTAGCCCAGCGAGGTGGCGGGCATGATGGTGGCGGCGCGCAGCGCGTCGATATTGCTCCAGCCGCCGCGCACGAAGCTCCACATCTCCCAGTGCGCGCCCAGGCCCGGCTGCTGGCCATGCGCGCCGATGGAGACCTGCACGCCGCGCGCGGCGAGCTTGCCGGCCTCGCGCGCGTTCTCGGCATCGACATAGTCGCCCTCCGGCGCGATCTCGCGGCGCATATTGTCGGCCTCGAGCTGGGCGGGCGGCTCGTGGCGCGAGAGGATGGGCTGCTTCCAGACCTCCGTATGCGCCCGCCAGTAGGGATCGCCGGCCGGCCCGCCATAGGTCACGACGAGCGTGGGCGTGTAGTTGACGTTGGTCTGCGTCCACAGGCTCACGACATCGTCGTAGAAATGCTCGAGCGGGATATTGTGCTCCAGCGTCGAATTGCCGTCCTGGATGAGCGTGATGTCCATGGTGTAGAGCGAGCCGCCCTCGGGCACCACTTCCATATCCTCGGCCTGCGCGGCGGCGACGACCATCTGGCGCTGCTCGCGGCGCGGCTGGTTGTAGTTCTTGACGCTGTGCGCGCCCTGCGCCTTGAGCCGCCTGATGTCCGAGAGCGCATCGGCATAATCGTCGATCTGCGCATAGACGTCCGCCGCCTTCGCGCCATAGATCACCTCGCCCGTCGAGAAGAGGCGGGGCGCCAGGATGAGGCCGGCGCGCTGCATCTCGCTCGCCGCGAAGATGTCCGCCGCGCTGTTCGAGGGGTCGTGGATCGTCGTGGTGCCCATGGCCAGATTGGCGATGGCGTTCCAGTTCTGCTGCGGGATCAGCATGTCCTCGCCCTGCGGCCCGTGGGCATGGGCATCGACGAAGCCGGGCACGATGGTCTTGCCGGTCATGTCGATGGTGACCGCGCCGGCCGGCACCTGCGTCGCGGCGCGCGGGCCGACCGCCACGATCCGGTCGCCCCGGATGAGGATGGTGGCATCGTCGATGATCCCGCCCTCCCTGTCCGCCATGGTGACGACGCGCGCGCCGACCAGCGCGACGGTGCCCGTCGGCTTGTCCGCTGCCACGTCCATCGACAGCGAGACTCCCTGACGCACGGGTTCGATCTTCGGCGCGTCCTTGTCCGGGGAGAGATGGAACAGGCTGTCCGTCCGCGCCGTGTAGAGCGTGGGGCCGAGCGACCAGTGCAGGTCCGCGCCGCCGTTCGACCAGTTGAGGAAATCCGCGCCGTCCGCGCTCACCCGGGTGACCGGCAGCGGGCCGCCGTCCATCCCGGCGTCGACATTCTGCGTGCCGGGCATGAGCGGCATCACGAAGGCCTCGTAATTCTGCCGGAAGGCGACGTTGCGCCCGTCGGGCGAGACCGCATAGTCGACGACCAGCGCGCCGGTGGCGTGCACGCGTTTCGCCCCGCCGTTCAGATCGGTGCTGACGAGCTGCCGGCCGCCGTCCTCGGATGTCACCATGAACAGCCGGTCATTGTCCGCGCCGAACTGCGGCGAGCCCCCGCTAGACGCGATGCGCGCGATGGCGCCGCCGGACGCCGCCACGCGATAGACGCCCGGATCGTCCCCGCCGCGCGTATCGGTGAGGCCGAAGCTGCGGCGTTTCTCGAACACGATCGTCCGCCCGTCCGGCGAGAAGGCGGGCCGCGCATAATGACCCGCGATCTGCGTGACCGTGCGCGCCGTGCCGCCGCCGGCCGGCACGATCTGGATCTGGCCGAGACCCGCGTCGGTCCAGCGCACGAAGACGATGCTGCGCCCGTCGCGCGACCATGCCGGCCAGAGCTGCATGGCATCGTCCTGCCCGCTCACCAGGTGGCGCGGCGTCCCGCCCGGGACGGGTCGGATCCACAGCTTGCCGAGCGATTCGAACACGACCTGCCGCCCGTCCGGCGACACGCTCGCCCAGCGCACCATGCGCGTCTGGAAATGATCCGGCGCGACCTCCACCTGCGGATGGACGGCGTTCACGACCACGCGCGTGTCGTTGACGTGGAAGGGAATGTCGCTCGCCGTCCCGCTCGCCGTGTCGACCCGGCGGATCCTGCCGCCCGCCCAGAAGACGATCGACCGGCCGTCGGGCGTCCACGCCATGTTGGGATACACGCCGGTGACGGCCCAGGTCTCCTGCACGTCGCGGTCGAGCGGGCCATAGACCTGCCGCTCGGCGCCCGTGGCGAAATCCTTGATCCAGAGCGTCGAGCGCCCCTCGACCCGGCGCACGAAGGCGATGGTCCTGCCGTCCGGCGAGGGCGTCGGCCGCACCGCGCCGCCGACGCCGGAGACGGCGGTGCTCACCTCGCCGGTATCGATGTCGTAGCGCTCGATATTGAACAGGTCCGTGCGGCTGTTCTGGGCATATTCAAAGCTGTTGCCCGGCGTCACGTTGCGCACATAGTAGAGCGACTTGCCGTCCGGCGCGTAGATGGGCTCGCCCAGTTCCTTCTGGAGCTGCTCGTTGGCGCGCTTGACCAGCCGGACGCCGCCGCCGCCCGAGACATGGTAGAGCCACACTTCGCCCGTGCCGAGCGAGCGCTGGGTGGTGAAATGCTTCTTGGCGATGATGAAGCGGCCGTCCGGGCTCCAGCTCGGCTGGTTGAGCAGGCGGAAGCTCTCGTTGGTGAGCTGCTGCTTGTCGCTGCCGTCGACATTCATGATCCAGATATTGTCGCCGCCGCCCCGGTCGGACGTGAAGGCGATCCGCCTGCCGTCCGGCGAGAAGCGGGGCTGGTGCTCATAGGCGAGGCCTTCCGCGATGCGCGTGGGCGTGCCGCCGCCGATCGGCATCACATAGATGTCGCCGAGCAGGTCGAAGGCGATCTTCGTGCCGTCGGGCGAGACGTCGACGTTCATCCAGCTCCCGTTGTCGACATTGATCGGCACTTCGCGCGTGGTGAGGCCGCGCGGGGCATTGACGTCCCATTTCGCGTCGGCCGCCTGACCGCTTGCCGGTTCCGCCGCCTGCGCATGGGCCGCGCCGGCCGCCAGCCAGGATGCCACGGCTGCGGTAACGATATATCTCATCTCTTGTGCCCCCGGGGATTGCGTGATGCGGCCTTGTGGCAGCGAAAGGCGCGGCTGGTCAAATGACTAGTAACGGCATCCGCCTTCCGTCCGGGGTGACGGATCGTCCCGGCAAATCGCGCGACAAAGGGGGCGGGGACCGCGATCGACCCTTGCCATCGGTGATGGTCACGCGCCACAAGGCACGCCTCTTGACCGGGAGGACAGATGACGGACTGGCAGACCATGGCGCTGGTGATGGCGATCGGCTATTTTCTGGGCGCCATCCCGTTCGGCCTGCTGCTGACGCGCCTTACGGGCGCGGGCGATCTGCGGGCGATCGGATCGGGCAGCATCGGCGCGACCAATGTGCTGCGCACCGGCCGGAAAGGGCTGGCGGCGGGGACCCTGCTGCTGGACGCGGCCAAGGGCGCGCTGGCGGTCTGGATCGGCAGCCGTCTGCTGCCCGGCGGCGGCGGCGTGCTGGGCGGGGTGCTTGCCTTCATCGGTCATTGCTACCCGGTCTGGCTGCGCTTTCGCGGCGGCAAGGGCGTGGCGACCATGCTCGGCGTGGCGCTGGCGCTGGCATGGCCGATCGGGCTCGTCTTCGCGGTCATATGGATCGGCGTGCTGGCTTTGTCGCGCATCTCGTCGGCCGGCGGGATGAGCGCGGGCATCAGCGCGCCGCTGGCCGCGCTCCTTCTGGGCCGGCATGATCTGGTGGCGCCGCTCGGCGCCATGGCGGCGATGCTGCTCTGGCGGCACCGCTCCAACATCGCCCGCCTGCTGAAAGGCGAGGAACCGCGCGTCGGATCGTCCGGCAAGGCATGAGCGCCCCCGGCGACGACCGGTTCGACCGGCTGCGGCTGATCCGCACCCCGCATGTGGGCCCGGTGGCCTATCGGCAATTGCTCGCCCGCTTCGGTTCGGCGCGGCAGGCGCTGGAGGCCCTGCCGGATCTGGCGTCGCGGGGCGGCGCGCGGACCTTCCGGGCGGTGGACGAACGCGCGCTGAGGGCGGAGATGGCGCGCGTGGACAAGCTCGGCGCGCGCTACTGCCTGCTGGGCGATCCCGATTATCCGCCGCTGCTGGCGCATGCGGGCGGCGCGCCCGTGGCCCTCATCCTGCGCGGGCCGATGGACGTGGCCGGGCGGCGCGGCGTCGCCATCGTGGGCGCGCGCAATGCTTCCGCCGCGGCCTGCCGTTTCGCGCGGGAACTGGCGCACGATCTGGCGCGGGCGGACGTTCTGGTCGTGTCGGGCCTAGCGCGCGGCATCGATACGGCGGCGCATGTCGGCGCCGGCCCATCGGGGACGGCGGCGGTGATCGGCTGCGGCATCGATGTCGTCTTCCCGCCCGAGAATGAAGCATTGCAGGAGCGGATCGCGGCGGAAGGCCTGCTGATGACGGAGCTGCCGCCCGGCGCCGAGCCGCTTGCCCGGCATTTCCCCGCCCGCAACCGGATCATCGCATGGATGACGCTGGGCACCGTCGTGGTCGAGGCCGCGCCGCGTTCCGGCTCGCTGCTGACCGCGCGGCTGGCGGGCGAGGAGGGGCGGGACGTGATGGCGGTGCCCGGCTTCCCGGCCGATCCGCGCGCGCAGGGCTGCAACATGCTGATTCGCGACGGCGCGACGCTGGTGCAGAACGCGCAGGACGTGCTGGAGACGATCGGCGCCATCGACCTGCGCGCGCTGCGTGCGCCGGTCCGTCCGTTCCTCGCGGAACCGGGCGCCGATCTGGGCGAGGCGGAGCGGCGGCGCGTGGTCGGCCTGCTGGGGCTGAGCCCGGTGTCCGTCGATGAGCTGATCCGCCAGAGCGGGCTTCCGCCGGCGCTCGTCCAGACCGCGCTGCTCGAACTGGAGATCGCGGGGCGGCTCCAGCGCCATGCCGGCGGCCGGGTCGGCCTCGTGTAGCGAAGCCGGTCCGGCATCGCGCCGCGCATGATGGAGCGGGGAGCGGGCGTTGCCCCTCGCTCTCGTCGGGAAGACCGTTCAGGGCCGCCCGCGGTCAGTTCACAGCCGGTTCAGTCGCCGCCCATGATATATTGTCTCGACATTTGAGAAGAGGGTGGGATGCCGATCAGATCGCCGGTGGGTTTCATGACATTGGCAGCCTTGCTGCTGGCCGCGCCGCCCGGGGCGGTGGCGCAGCAGGGGCAGGCGCCGGGCGCGTCCGCGGGGCGGCCGGGCAATTTCTGCGTCGGCGCGCCGGCGCTGCCTGTGCTGGCGGCCGAACCGGCGTGGCGGGGCGATAAGCAGCAGGGCAGGGGCGATGGACGCATCCCGCCCGATCGCCATGCGACATCGGAGATGGCCATGGCTGCTCCGCCGCCACCGCCGCCTCCGCCGCCGGCGCCGCCTCCGCCGCTGCCGCCACCCCCCAACGCCGCGCCGTCGGATGGCGGCGCGAGGACCGAAGGCATCGTGCCGGGTTCGAGCGCGGATTATGCCGCCGCGCCGGCCGAGCGCGGCCGGATCGCGCCTTCGCCGCCCACTTCGCCTTCGCGGCCCGGTCCGGCGCCGCAGGCCGGCGTGCTGACGGCGGGCGAGCATGACGACCTGCTCAATCCGGAGCTTTATGCGCGCTATGTCCGCACGTCGAACCTCGGCCAGTCGATCCCTGATCTGCCGACGCTCGATACGCGCGCGGTGCTGACCGTGGAGGTGAAGGATGCATCCGGCCGGCCCATGCCTTTCGCGCGGGTGCGGCTGACCTGCAGCGACGGCAACAGCCTCTCCGTCCCGACCCTGGCCGATGGCCGCGCCGTCTTCTTCCCCGGCATCGACCGGCTGAGTCCCACGGTGCAGGTGAGCGCGAGCATGGGCGACCATGTGCTGGGCAGCGCGCGGACGGTGCAGATCGTGTCCGATGCGGGCGGCCAGCTCGTGACCATCACCGGCGATGTCGCCGCGCAGGCGCCGCGCAAGCTCGACCTGATGCTGGTCGTCGACACCACCGGCAGCATGTCCGACGAGCTGCGCTTCCTGCAGGCGGAGCTGCAATCGGTCATTGCCTCGCTCGTGCGGCGTCATTCGGAGCTGGACGTGCGCGTCGGCTTCGTCTTCTACCGCGACGAGGGCGACGACTATGTGACCCATACGGTGGGCTTCGACGGGCGGATGGAGCGGGCGCAGGGCGCGCTCGCCCGGCAATATGCGACCGGCGGCGGCGATTATCCCGAGGCGATGGATCAGGCGATGATCCGCGCGGTCGGCCAGCAATGGCGGGGCGACGCGGTCAAGTCGCTGCTGCTCGTCGCCGACGCGCCGCCGCATGACGACAAGGTCGCCCGCACATGGGACGCGGCGCGGGTGGCGCGCGGGAAGCGCATCCAGATCACGCCCGTCGCCGCCTCGGGTGTGGCCGACACGGCGGAATATGCGATGCGCGCCATGGCGGCGCTCACCCAGTCGCGCTACCTGTTCCTCACCGATGACAGCGGCGTGGGCAATCCGCACGCGCCCCCGGCGATCGACTGCTATCTGGTGACGCGGCTCGACGCGCTGCTGCGCCGGGTGATCGACAGCCAGATCAGCGGCCGGCGGATCGAGCCCGATCAGGGCGAGGTCATCCGCACGGTGGGCGATTACGACAATGGCCGCTGCGTGCTGCCCCGGGATTTCGCGGAAAACTGAGTCTGGCGGAGCGCATCCGGGGTGCCGTTGATGCGCTTTCGCGTGCTGCAGGTCCCGTCGAGACGATGCTTGACGGGTGGTCCGGAAGCTTTCCAGACTCGCGCGTACGCGTAAGGACAGCTAGCGGAGCCCCATGCAGCTCGTAATCGTCGAATCGCCCGCGAAGGCGAAGACCATCGAAAAATATCTTGGCGGGGACTATCGCGTCCTCGCTTCCTACGGCCATGTCCGGGACCTGCCGCCCAGGGACGGATCGGTGAATCCGGACGAGGGCTTCGCCATGGCCTGGGAGAATTATGGCGACAAGGCGCGCCAGCTCAAGGCGATCACGGACGAGGCGAAGAAGGCCGACCGGCTGATCCTCGCCACCGACCCCGATCGCGAGGGCGAGGCGATAAGCTGGCATGTGCAGGAAGTGCTGCGGGCCAAGAAGGCGCTGCCCAAGGATGTCGAGCGGGTGACGTTCAATGCCATCACCAAGGCGACGATCACCGAGGCGATGAAGCATCCGCGCGAACTGGATACCGACCTGATCGACGCCTATCGCGCGCGCCGCGCGCTCGATTATCTGGTGGGCTTCACGCTCTCGCCGGTGCTCTGGCGCAAGCTGCCGGGCGCCAAGTCGGCGGGCCGCGTGCAGTCCGTGGCGCTGCGGCTGATCGTCGATCGCGAGCGCGAGATCGAGGCGTTCGTGCCGCAGGAATACTGGTCGGTCACGGCCGACCTGGAGCAGGCGGGGCAGGGCTTCGAGGCGCGGCTGGTGCGCTGGCGCGGCGAGAAGATCGACCGGCTGACGATCGGCCGGGAAGGCGACGCGCTCGCCGCGAAGGCCGATGTCGAGGCCGGGCGATTCACCGTCTCCTCCGTCGAGACGAAGCCCGCGACGCGCAATCCGCCGCCGCCCTTCACCACGTCGACGCTGCAGCAGGAAGCCGCGCGCAAGCTCGGCCTTTCGGCCAGCGAGACGATGCGCGTGGCGCAGCAGCTCTATGAGGATGGCGCCATCACCTATATGCGCACCGACGGCGTGCAGATGGACGAAAGCGCCATCTCCGCCGCGCGCAACGCCATCACGAAGCGCTATGACGGCGGCTATCTGCCGGACAAGCCGCGCCACTACCAGACCAAGGCCAAGAATGCGCAGGAAGCGCACGAAGCCATCCGCCCGACCGACTTCTCGCGGGATTCGGTGGGGTCGGGCGTCCATGCGAAGCTCTACGATCTCATCTTCAAGCGCGCGCTGGCGAGCCAGATGGCCTCGGCGCGGCTGGAGCGCACGGCGGTCGAGCTGACCGACGGGACCGGCCGGCACATGCTGCGCGCGACCGGGCAGGTCGTGCTCTTCCCCGGCTTCCTCGCGCTCTACGAGGAAGGGCGGGACGACGCGGCCGACGAGGACGGCAAGCTGCTCCCCGCGCTCAGGGCGGGCGACCAGCCGGCGAAGAAGGGCGTGCGCGCCGAGCAGCATTTCACCCAGCCCCCGCCGCGCTATTCCGAGGCGAGCCTCGTCAAGCGGCTGGAGGAACTGGGCATCGGCCGCCCGTCCACCTATGCCTCGACCATCCAGACGCTCAAGGACCGCGACTATGTGCGCATCGAGAAGAACCGCTTCTTCGCCGAGGAGAGCGGGCGGCTGGTGACGGCCTTCCTGGAGCGCTTCTTCGAGCGCTATGTCTCCTATGACTTCACCGCCGAGCTGGAGGATGAGCTGGACGACATCTCCGGCGGCCGGGCGCAGTGGCAGGCCGTGCTGGAGGCCTTCTGGCGCGATTTCAAGCCCAAGACCGCCGAGGTGATGGAGCAGAAGCCGAGCGAGATCACCGCCGCGCTGGACGAGTTCCTCTCGCCCATGCTCTTCCCGGACAAGGGCGACGGGTCCGATCCGCGGCTCTGCCCGCTCTGCCATGAAGGCCGGCTTTCGCTGCGCGGCGGGCGGTTCGGCGCCTTCATCGCCTGCTCCAACTATCCGGAGTGCAAATATACCCGCAAGTTCGGCCAGCCGGGCGGCAATGGCGAGGCGGATGCGGGGCCGGAGGAACTGGGCAGGCATCCCGAGACGGGGGAGCCGATCAGCCGCAAGTCCGGCCGGTTCGGTCCCTATATCGAGATGGGCTCGGGCAAGGAGGCGAAGCGCGCCTCGATCCCCAAGGACCTGCCGGGCGGCGAGCTGACGCTGGACTGGGCCGTGAAGCTGCTCTCGCTGCCGCGCACGCTGGGCGATCATCCCGAAACGGGCAAGCCGATCACCGCCAGCATCGGCCGGTTCGGCCCCTATCTGGCGCATGACGGCAAATATGCGCGGCTCGGCTCGACGGCCGACGTGTTCGAGACCGGCATGAACGCGGCGGTCGCCAAGCTGGCGGACGCGGCCAATCGCGGCGGCGCGCGCAAGGCGGCCGAGCCCCTCAGGGTGCTGGGCGCCCATCCGCGCACCGAGGCGGAGATCCGGCTGATGGCGGGGCGCTACGGTCCCTATGTCACCGATGGCACGACCAACGCCACGCTCCCCAAGACGATCGAGCCCGATGCGCTGACGCTGGAGGAAGCGGCCCAGCTCATCGACGCGCGCGCCGTCGCCGCGCCGGCGAAAGGCAAGGCGAAGAAGGCGAAGAAAGCGCCGGCCAGGAAGTCCCCCGCGAAGAAGGCCGGCGCGGCCAAAACGGGCGGCAAGGGGCGAGCGAAGGCCGGGGCGCAAGCCGACGGCTGATCCGAACGGCTCATCCCGCGGCAAAGACAAAGTGTCCCGGCCCGTAGGAGTTTTTTGGTGCGGTGCAGCTAGCTCTCGGTTAGCAACCGCACCGACCTTTCCTTCGGGCCGGATTTCCGGTCCTTCTGTCCGGAACATTGCATGACGCGCAGCCTGACCCATCTGGAGCGACTGGAAGCCGAGAGCATCCACATCATGCGGGAAGTGGTTGCCGAGGCCGAGAAGCCGGTAATGCTCTATTCGGTCGGCAAGGATTCAGCCGTGATACTGCATCTCGCGCGCAAGGCCTTCCACCCATCGTCGCCGCCCTTTCCGCTGCTGCACGTCGACACCACCTGGAAGTTCCGGGCGATGTACGAGCTGCGCGATCGCATGGCGGCCGAGAGCGGCATGGACCTGCTCGTGTATCAGAATCCCGAGGCGAAGCAGCGGGGGATCAATCCCTTCGACCATGGCCCGTTGCATACGGACATGTGGAAGACCGAGGGGCTGAAGCAGGCGCTCGACCTTTACGGGTTCGACGTCGCCTTCGGCGGCGCGCGGCGCGACGAGGAGAAGAGCCGCGCCAAGGAGCGCATCTTCTCCTTCCGCACGGCCAGCCATGGCTGGGACCCCAAGAACCAGCGGCCGGAGCTGTGGAACCTCTACAATGCCCGCAAGAGCAAGGGCGAGAGCATCCGCGTCTTCCCGATCAGCAACTGGACCGAGCTGGACATCTGGCAGTATATCCAGCTTGAGGAAATCCCGATCGTGCCGCTCTATTTCGCCGCGCCGCGCCCGACCGTGGAGCGCGACGGACTCATCCTGATGGTGGATGACGAGCGCTTCCCGCTGAGGGACGGCGAGGAGCCCGTGATGCGCTCCATCCGCTTCCGGACGCTCGGCTGCTACCCGCTGACGGGTGCCGTCGAGAGCGAGGCGAGCACGCTCCCGGACGTCATTCAGGAAATGCTGCTCACCACCACCAGCGAGCGGCAGGGCCGGGTCATCGACAAGGACGGCGGCGACGCGAGCATGGAGAAGAAGAAGCAGGAGGGGTATTTCTGATGCAGCTTCTGATGCAGCGCCTCCCGATCCGCCTTCGTCTCCCTGAGACTGTTTCGGGGGCCATCTTTTCTCGCAAGCCAGAGGTGACGGCGGCGATATGGATGCTGAAACAGGTTCAGCATGACGGAGTGAATTGATGGCTGGACCGATCCTCGATGCGCCGGTTTACAAGACCGATGCCCTCATCGCGCAGGACATCGACGCCTATCTGGCGCAGCATCAGCACAAGTCGCTGCTGCGCTTCATCACCTGCGGCAGCGTGGATGACGGCAAGTCGACCCTGATCGGCCGCCTGCTCTACGACAGCAAGATGATCTTCGAGGATCAGCTCGCGGCGCTGGAGGCGGACAGCCGGCGCGTGGGCACGCAGGGGCAGGAGATCGACTTCGCGCTGCTGGTCGACGGCCTCGCCGCCGAGCGCGAGCAGGGCATCACCATCGATGTCGCCTATCGCTTCTTCACGACGGAGAAGCGCAAGTTCATCGTCGCCGATACGCCGGGCCACGAGCAATATACGCGCAACATGGTGACGGGCGCCTCCACGGCCGATCTCGCCGTGATCCTCGTCGATGCGCGCAAGGGCGTGCTCACGCAGACGCGGCGGCACAGTTTCCTCGCGCACCTGATCGGCATCCGCAACATCGTGCTCGCCGTGAACAAGATGGACCTGGTGGATTACAGCCAGGAGATTTTCGACGCCATCGTGGGCGAGTATCGCGATTTCGCCGCGAGCATCGGCATCGACCATTTCGTCGCGATGCCGATTTCCGGTTTCCGCGGCGACAATATCACGGGACCTTCGGACAACACGCCCTGGTATGACGGCCCCTCGCTGATCGCGCATCTCGAGACGGTCGAGGTGGACAATGTCGCCGATCAGGCCCGGCCGTTCCGCATGCCGGTGCAGTGGGTGAACCGCCCCAATCTCGATTTCCGGGGTTTCTCGGGGCTGATCGCGGGCGGCGCGGTGAAGCCGGGCGATGCCGTGCGTGTCCTGCCCTCGGGCAAGACCAGCACGGTCAGCCGCATCGTGACGCTCGATGGCGATCTGGACGAGGCCGTGTCCGGCCAGTCGGTGACGCTCTGCCTCGCCGACGAGATCGACTGCTCGCGCGGCAATGTGATCGCGGCGGCGGACAATCCGCCCGAAGTCGCCGACCAGTTCGAGGCGACGCTCGTGTGGATGGCCGACGAGGCGATGATCCCCGGCCGCGCCTATTGGCTCAAGCTCGCCACGCAGATGGTCTCGGCGACCGTGCAGGCGCCCAAATATGAGATCAACGTCAACACGATGGAGCATCTGGCGGCCAAGACGCTGGACCTGAACGCCATCGGCGTGGCCGAACTCGGCACCGACAGGCCGATCGTCTTCGCGCCCTATGCGGAGAATCGCGCGCTTGGCGGCTTCATCCTGATCGACAAGATCACGAACGCGACCGTCGCGGCGGGCATGCTGCACTTCTCGCTGCGCCGCGCGCAGAATGTCCACTGGCAGGCGGTGGACATCACGCGGGAGATGCACGCATCGCTCAAGAACCAGAAGCCGGCGGTGCTCTGGTTCACGGGCCTTTCGGGTTCCGGCAAGTCGACCATCGCCAATCTGGTCGAGAAGAAGCTGCACCGGATGAACCGGCACAGCTTCCTGCTCGACGGCGACAATGTGCGCCACGGGCTCAACAAGGATCTGGGCTTCACCGAGGCGGACCGGATCGAGAATATCCGCCGCGTGGGCGAGGTGGCGAAGCTGATGGCGGATGCCGGGCTGATCGTCATCACCGCCTTCATCTCGCCCTTCCGTGCTGAACGCGAGATGGTGCGCGCCATGCTGCCGGAGGGCGAGTTCATCGAGATCTTCGTCGACACGCCGCTGGCCGAGGCGGAGCGGCGCGACGTCAAGGGACTCTACCGCAAGGCGCGCGAGGGCAAGCTCAAGAATTTCACCGGGATCGACAGCCCCTATGAGGCGCCCGAGCGGCCCGAAATCCATGTCGATACGACGCGCATGACGCCCGAACAGGCGGCCGACCTCATCGTCGAGCGCATCATCGATGGCGGGGAGTGAGACCATGACCGATGCTGAACTCGCCGCCCGGCTCGCCGAGACCGCCGGGCGGATGCTGCTCGATGTGCGCGCCGCCGGCCAGTATGAAGGCAAGGCGCTCGGCAAGCATGGCGATGCGGTGGCCAACCAGTTCCTTGTCGCGGCCCTGCTGCAGCAGCGCCCAGATGATGGGCTGCTGTCCGAGGAGCGCAAGTGCGACGGCACCCGCCTCGGCAAGTCACGCGTCTGGATCGTCGATCCGGTCGACGGCACGCGCGAATATGGCGAGGCGCGCGCCGACTGGGCGGTGCATGTCGGGCTGGCCATCGATGGCGTGGCCGCGCTCGGCGCGGTGGCGCTGCCTGGCCTCGGGCTGGTGCTGCGCTCGGACCGGCCGGCGCCCGTGCCGCCCGCGCCCGAGCGGCTGCGCATGGTCGTGAGCCGCACGCGGCCGGCGGCCGAGGCCGTCGCCGTGGCCGATCTGCTCGGCGCCGATCTCCTGCCCATGGGCTCGGCCGGCGCCAAGGCGATGGCCGTGGTGCGCGGCGAGGCGGACATCTATCTCCATTCGGGCGGGCAATATGAATGGGACAGCTGCGCGCCGGTCGCGGTGGCGCTGGCCCACGGTCTGCACTGCTCGCGCATCGATGGCCGGCCGCTGGTCTATAATCAGGAGGACGTCTATCTGCCGGACCTGCTGATCTGCCGGCAGGAGCATGCGGCGCGGGTGCTCGCGCTGGTGGCGGGCCTTTCCTGAATCCCGCGCTGCCTCGCAAGGCGGATCGGCGAACGGCGGCGCGATGGTTCCCGTCTCCTTCTCGCTGGAAGGAGAGGCGGGCGTGCCCTACCGCCCCTTCCAGACGGGCGCGCGCTTCTCGATGAAGGCGGCCATGCCTTCGGCCTTGTCCTCGGTGGAGGCGAGGAGCTGGAAGAAGCGGCGCTCGCTCACCAGCCCGTTCGCGAGACTGGTCTCGAAGGCGAGATTGACCAGTTCCTTGTTCACCATGGCGGCGATGGGCGGCATGGCGGCAATCGCTTCCGCCGTCTTGAGCGCGTCGTCGAGCAGATCGGCGGCCGGCACCACGCGCGCCACGAGGCCCGCGCGTTCGGCCTCATCCGCGCCCATGCGGCGGGCGGTGAGGCACATCTCCATCGCCTTGGCCTTGCCGAGGGCGCGGGTGAGGCGCTGCGAGCCGCCCATGCCGGGCGCGGTGCCGAGCGTGATCTCGGGCTGGCCGAATTTCGCCGTGTCGGCTGCGATGATGAAGTCGGCCATCATGGCGAGTTCGCAGCCGCCGCCCAGCGCATAGCCGGCGACGGCGGCGATCCACGGCTTGCGCGTGGCGCACACGCGCGTGGACCATTCCGAATAGAGATCGGCCCTGTACATGTCCGCGCCGGACCTGTCGGCCATCTCCTTGATGTCCGCCCCCGCCGCGAAGGCCTTTTCGCTGCCGGTGAGGACGAGGCAATGCTGCGCCTCGTCCGCGTCATAGGCGGCGAAGGCGACGGTGAGGTCGGCCAGCACCTGGCTGTTGAGCGCATTGAGCGCCTGTGGGCGATTGAGCGTCACCAGCGTGACGGCGCCGCGCTGCTCGATCAGGATGGTCTCGTAGCTCATGATCCGTGCTCCCATATGGCCTCCCGTCCGCGCTAGCCGATCGGCGGGCGCGGCGCAGCATCTATCGCCTGTGCAAGCGGATCAGTAGCGGTCCGGCACCTGGCCGTGAATATCCCAGCTATAGCTGTCCGCCGGATAGGGCAGCATGGTGGCGGTCCACGCGGCGTGAGCCGCCTTCATCGCCTCGAACCGGTCCTTCTGCGCGCTGGAGAGGTCGGCGCGTTCATGCTCGTCCTGCGCCAGGTTGAAGAGGAATTCATGGTCGCCCAGGCGCAGATATTTCCAGTCGCCCTCGCGATGGGCCGCCTGATGATTGGCCTTGTACATCCAGAACAGGCTGCGCTCCACGCTGGCTGCGCCGGTGAGCTGGGGGAGGATGCTCTGGCCGTCGGTCGGGGCATTGAACCCCGCCGGGGCGCCGGCGATCTCGATGAAGGTGGGCATCCAGTCCATCGAGATGGCGACCTGATTGCTGACGCTGCCGGGCCTGATGTGGCCCGGCCAGCGCGCCAGCACGGGCACGCGGATGCCGCCCTCCAGCAATTCGCCCTTCATGCCGGTCAGCGGCCAGACGTTCGAGAAGCGTTCGCCGCCATTGTCGCTGGTGAAGATGACGAGCGTATTGTCGCCCTCGCCGGCGTCGGCGATGGCCTGGAGCACCTTGCCGACATTGGCGTCGAGCGAGGTCAGCATCTTCTGGAAGGTGGCGATGCTGCCGCCGCCATGATCCATGAGGTTGGTGAGCTGCCGTGCGATCTTGAGGTCTTCCGGGCCTTCCCACGGCCAGTGCGGCGCGGTGAAATGCAGGCTGAGGAACAGCGGTACCGAGTCGGCCGCCGCCTGCGCGATCTCGCGCACGCTGCGGTCGCCCAGCTCGTCGGTCATGTAGCGATGCTCGGCGAGCAGCTTGTCGCCGTCGGTCAGGCCCCAGCCGGGCTTGTCGGACTGCACGAAATAATCCGCGCCGCCGGAATAGATGCCGTAGAAGCGCTCATAGCCGCTCTTGAGCGGCCCGAATTTTGGGGCATCGCCCATATGCCACTTGCCGACCAGGACCGTGCGATAGCCGAGCTGCTGCATGTAGCGCGGCATGGTGGGGACGGAGGGCTCCAGCCCGATGGTGGCGCTGTTCCGGCCGAGCGGCTCCTCCTGGCCGACGCGGAAGCGGTTCTGATAGCGGCCGGTGATGAGGCCGACGCGCGTCGCCGTGCACACGCAGCTATTGGCATAGGCCTGGCCGAACCTGATGCCTTCCTCGCCGATGCGGTCGATATTCGGCGTGTCATAGACATGGCCGTAGCTGCCGAGATCGCCATAGCCCATGTCGTCGGCCATGATGTAGACGATGTTCGGCTTGCGGGGGCTACCGGCGCGCGCGGGCGCGGCCAGCGATCCGGGAGCGGCGAGCATCGCGCCGGCGCCGAGTGCGCCCTGCAGGACCGTGCGGCGTGAAATCGTCATCTTCGCTATCCTCTCGCTCATCGCGGCCATCCCCTTGACCGGCCGTCGGAAGATGTGAATATGGATTCACATATGATCCGTCAATCCCGAAGCATGGACCATGGACGCGCGGTGGCCGGGCACGATACAGAAGCCGGGATGAGCGCCGCCTTCACCATCGACGTGCCGGAGCCGCAGCAGTCGCGCAGCCTCGCGACCCAGCGCGCGTTCATCGATGCGGGGCGGGCGCTCCTGCAGGAAATGCCCTGGGAGAGCGTCTCGGTGACGCTGATCGCGCGGCGCGCGCGACGTTCGGTGGGGGTTTTCTACCAGCGCTTCGGCAGCCGGGAGGATTTCCTCACCGTGCTACTCAACGAATGGATGGTGGACAGCCGCGCCCGTCTGGATGCCCCGATCCCTGACGCCCGGCCCGGTGCGACGATCGAATATCATCTGACGAGCCTGTTCGAGCGCATCCGCACCAACCGGCATCTCTGGCGCGCGGCGCTGCAAAGGGCGATGAACGATCCGCCGACCTGGGCGCCGTTCCGCGCGCAGGCCGCCGCCTGGCGCGAGGCGCTGGCGTCCCAGGTCGGGGAGCGGCGCGGCCGGCCGCTCGATGCGGCCGAGCGACACCGGCTGGAGCTGGCGATGCAGGTCTTCAACAGCGTGCTCAACAATGCGCTGCTGAACGATCCCGGCCCGCTGCATATCGACCAGCCGGAATTCCTGCCGACCTTGCGCGGCATCTTCCTGACGGTGGCCGCGCTCGATCTCGACTGATGGTCCCTGGCCGGGGAGGGCGGGCCGCCTCCGCCCGGTTCAGAGGATATATTTGCTGAGATCGGTATCCCTGGCGATGCCGGAAAGCTGCCGGTCCACATAGGGGCCGTCGATCAGGATGGTCTCGCCCGCGCGGGTATCGGCCTCGAAGCTGACATCCTCGAGCAGCTTCTCCATCACCGTCTGGAGGCGGCGGGCGCCGATATTCTCGACCTGCTCGTTGACGCTCGCGGCGATGCGGGCGATCGCGCGGATGCCGTCCGGCTCCAGCTTGATGGTGACCCCCTCGGTCGCCAGCAGCGCGCCATATTGCTCGGGCAGCGAGGCCTTGGTGTCCGAGAGGATGGCGACGAAATCCTCCTCGGTGAGCCCCTTCAGCTCCACGCGGATGGGCAGGCGGCCCTGCAGTTCGGGCAGCAGGTCGCTCGGCTTGGCGACATGGAAGGCGCCGCTCGCGATGAACAGGATATGGTCGGTCTTGAGCGGGCCATATTTGGTGGCGACGGTCGTACCCTCGATAAGCGGCAGCAGGTCGCGCTGAACGCCCTCGCGGCTCACCGATCCGCCGCGCACGTCGCTCACGGCGATCTTGTCGATCTCGTCGAGGAACACGATGCCGTTCTGCTCGGCGCCGGCGATGGCCGCGCGGGCGACGTCATCCTGGTCAAGACGCTTGTCCTGCTCCTCCTCGACCAGCTTGTCCCAGGCATCGGCGACGCGCATCTTGCGCCGCTTCTTCTGCTGCTGGCCGAGCGCCTTGGACATCATGTCCGAGAGGTTGATCATGCCGATCTGGCCGCCCATGCCGGGGATTTCCATCGGCGCGCTCGGCGTGTCGGCGACTTCAACCTCCACCTCGACATCGTTCATCTGGTCGTTCTCGATGCGCTGGCGGAAGGAGAGACGCGTGGCCTCGCTCGCTTCCTTGCCGGTGAGGGCGTCGAGCAGGCGGGCCATGGCGGCCTCGGACGCGGCCTCGCGCACCGCCTCCCGGCGCCGGTCCCGCTCCAGCCGCACGGCTTCCTCGACCAGATCGCGCACGATCTGCTCCACATCGCGGCCGACATAGCCGACCTCGGTGAACTTGGTCGCTTCCACCTTGATGAAGGGCGCGTCCGCCAGTTTCGCGAGGCGGCGGCTGATCTCGGTCTTGCCGCAGCCGGTGGGGCCGATCATCAGGATGTTCTTGGGCGTCACCTCGTCGCGCAGGTCAGCGGGGAGGCGCTGGCGCCGCCAGCGGTTGCGCAGCGCCACGGCGACGGCGCGCTTGGCGTCGGCCTGGCCGATGATGTGCGCATCCAGCGCGGCGACGATGGCTTTGGGGGTGAGATTGTCGTTCATGCGTTTCTCTGTGTCCGTCGGGTCCCCGCGAAGCGGGCTTCAATTCCGTTCTCTGCTCCGCGTCCTCTGCGCCTCCGCGCGATCCAATATGATTTCGCGCGGAGGCGCGGAGGACGCGGAGAAGGCAAGAGGTCCGATTCGCGGAAAGGTGGGCTCAGGTCAGGTTGTGCTGTCCAGCGTCTCGATCGTGGTCTGGTCGTTGGTATAGACGCAGATCTCGGCGGCGATCTTCATGGCCTTGCGCGCCAGCGCCTCGGCATCGGGCTCATAATCCTTGAGGGCGCGGGCGGCCGAGAGCGCATAATTGCCGCCCGAGCCGATCGCCGCGATGCCGTCCAGCGGCTCCAGCACGTCGCCATTGCCGGTCAGGATCAGCGTCGTCTCCTTGTCGGCGACGATCATCATCGCCTCCAGGTTGCGCAGATATTTGTCCGTCCGCCAGTCCTTGGCCAGTTCGACCGCGGCGCGCATGAGCTGGCCGCCATGGCGCTCCAGCTTCGCCTCCAGCCGCTCGAACAGCGTGAAGGCATCCGCCGTGGCGCCCGCGAATCCGCCGATCACGCTGCCGTCATGCAGGCGGCGCACCTTGCGGGCATTGGGCTTCATGACCGTCTGGCCCATCGAGACCTGGCCGTCGCCGATGACGACGACCTTGCCGGAGGAGCGGACGGAGAGGATGGTGGTGCCATGCCAGACCGGCATGGAACTGGATTGATCACTGGTCATGGCCCCGCATATGGTTCGCCGGCAAGGCCAGCGCAATGCCGCGCCGTGGGTCATGATGCGCGAGCGCGCAGGCAAGGGGGAGTTCATGACGGGAAGAAGGTGGATCATGGCCGGATCGGCCGCTGCGCTGATGATGTCGGCCATGCCGGCGCAGGCGGGCGTGTTCGGCGACAGTCTCGCGCGTTGCCTCGTGACGGCCGCGAAGGAGGAGGATCGCAGCGCGATCATGAAATGGCTTTTCGCCGCCATGGCCGCCAATCCCCAGATCGCGCCGATGGCGAAGGTGACGCCGGCCGATCGGGAGGATCTCACCCGCCGGTTCGCGCAGATCAGCGAGCGGCTGCTGACGGACGATTGCCGGTCCGAAACCGTGCAGGCGCTCAGGAATGAAGGCCCCGGCGTGATCGAGGCCGGGTTCCGCGTGCTGGGCGAAGCCGCCATGCGCGGCCTCATGTCCGATCCCGCGACATCCGCCGCGCTGGGCGGCGCCGATCAATATCTGGACAAGACGAAATGGGGCGCGCTGATGCGCGAGGCCGGCCTCACGCCACCGCCGCAACCCTGAGCCATCCGGCATGGCTTGACAGAACCGTCCGCTCTCGCCAAAGCGCTCCCTCCCGCGCGGAGAGCGCCGGGCGCGTAGCTCAGTGGTAGAGCACACCCTTCACACGGGTGGGGTCGTAGGTTCAATCCCTACCGCGCCCACCACTATTCTTACTGAAAATTCAATCGGTTAGAATGGTGGTATGATCCCTTGGCTCCGAAGGACCGCTTTCAAACAAGGATCGGCAAAGGACGCGGCTAGGGCGGATCGCGCCCACATGTGGTCATGGGCGATGCGGCTCAAGGTGCGCTGGAATGTTGGATGCTGGACGTGCTATCCCGCGCTAGTCATGGGGGATTGCCGATTTGTCTGCTAAACCGTTCGCGTTCGTTTTGATGCCGTTCGACAGTGAGTTCGACGATATATACCGGCTTGGCATCCAAGCTGTTGCCACTGAATGCGACGTGGTCGCCGAGCGGGTTGACGAACAAAGCTTCTCCGAAACAATCTTGGAGCGGATTTATCGTCAGATCGAAGCGGCGGATTTCATCATCGCGGACATGACTGGCAGAAATCCCAACGTCTTCTACGAAGTGGGTTATGCCCATGCGCGAGACAAGCTTTGCACGCTTCTGACGCAGACGGCGGACGACATTCCGTTTGACCTTAAGCACCATCGGCACATCGTCTATGGAAATTCGATCAGCACACTGAAGGAAAAACTTTCCGTCGAAATCGCATGGCTAAAGGCTGAATTTGAAAAGAGAAAGACCAATGCATTTACCATTGAACTGAAGAAAGCGAACGGAGACTTAAAAACTAATGATTATATCGCGGACGCCATCGTTAAACTTTCTTTCGATATAACGAATAATACGAAGAAAAGATCACCAGATATTGACGCAATTTATCTGCATACGGGTCCGGGTTGGGAATTTACGCAGTCTGGTGATAGCTGCCCTTCATCAGCTTCTGATAAGGATAAAAAGAGTCTTCGGCATTTTATCAAATCACCTGTGCCGCGCCTTTCATCGGGTGGATGGGCGCAATTGAACATTGAAGGCGCGAAGCGGGTTTGGTCGAAATGGAAGGGCGACGAACTCAAAGAAAAATATGATATGTCAGGATACTTGATTGTCGAGATTCTGACGGCTGATGGAACGTTTTCGCAGCAAATGGACGTTCAAGTCGAATGCGAAGAAATCCCGTTCTGATAGGCTAATTTGCGCGGCGTCCTTTGCCCGTCCTTATCGCAAATTGGCCAATGGATAGAGCGTCGTATTACTCGATTGAAAATATGCCGATAAGTTCGACGGTTTATATCCGGCAACGGCGAGGATAAGGCGGCCGGCCTAAGTCCTGAGCCCTATACAATCCCTGATCCCCGTTGAGGCGACCGCATGCCCATTGTGCGCGCCCCTCGCGCCATGCCATCACGGCGCATCTCAGCAGAACATGAAGGGGTGTTCCATGCGTTCCATCATCCTCGCCGCCTCGGCGTTCGTCCTTGCCGCGTCCGATCAGGCGCAGACCGTCCCGTCGGCGAAGGAGATCCTCGTCCATTCGGTGTCCATCCCCACGGTGCAGGGGCGGGGCAAGGTGCCTGAGCTGGCGGCCTATTATGCGGGCGTGCTGAAAGCGGCGGGCTATGCGGAGGCGGACCTCAAATTCACCCCGATCGGCGAGACGGGCTATTTCACCGCGACGCTCAGGGGGCGCAGCAGCGAGCATCCGGCCATATTGCTCGGCCATATGGACGTGGTGGAGGCCAAGGCGTCCGACTGGACGCGCGATCCGTTCGTGCCGGTGGAGGAGAATGGCTATCTGTTCGGGCGCGGCGCGGAGGACAATAAATATGACGTCGCGATGATGGTCGCGACCATGGCGCGTCTCAAGCAGGAAGGGTTCCGGCCGAAGCAGGACATCGTGCTGCTGCTGACCGGCGACGAGGAGACCGACATGGCGACCACGAACGCGGCGGCCGAGGCCTATCGCCATGCCGGACTGGTGCTGAACGGCGATGCCGGCGGCGCGATGCTGGATGACGGCGGCCAGGCGGAGGCCGTCTTCCTGCAGGCGGGCGAGAAGAGCTATGCCGACTTCACGATCACGATGACCGACCCGGGCGGCCATTCGAGCGCGCCGACCGCGACCAACCCGATCTACCGGATGGCGCGCGCGCTTGGCCGGCTCGATGTCTATCATTTCCCGCCGATGCAGAACGAGCTGACCCGCGCCGTGTTCGAGGCGCGGATTCCCGAGGAGACCGGCGCCATCAAGGCGGCGATGCAGGCTTTCCTCGCCAACCCGGACGATCTTGCCGCGGCGGATGCGCTCTCCGCCCGGCCGGAGCTTGTGGGGCAGGTGCGCACCACCTGCATCGCGACGATGATCGATGGCGGCCATGCGCTCAATGCCCTGCCGCAGAGCGTGAGCGCGAACATCAATTGCCGCATCTTCCCGGGCGTGACCGTCTCGCAGGTCAAGGATGCGCTGGTGCGGGTGCTGGCCGAGCCGGACATGACCTTCACCGTGGTGGGTGATCCGCGCGCCGCCGATGCCTCGCCGCTCCGGCCGGACGTCGTGCGGGCCGTGCGCGAGGCCGCCGGCCGCCGCTTCCCCGGTGTTCCGGTCGTGCCGGTCATGTCGGCGGGCGCGACGGACAGCCTCTATTTCCGTGCGCTGGGCGTGCCCAGCTATGGCGTCGCGAGCCTCGCCATGCGCGGGGAGGACAGCTTCGCTCACGGGCTCAACGAGCGCGTGCCGACCGCCGGCATCGATGCGGCGCTGGCCTATTGGCACGATCTCGTGACGACCCTCATGCGGTGAGGATGCGTCGGGGCCGATCGCCGTCAATATGGCGGGCGGGGGCGAGGTTCGGCCCCGTTGCATGAACGCGGCGATCCGGCGCAGGCGTTCCGCCCCATCGTCCCGCCCCATCGTCCTTGTGTAACCTTCCCGTGAAGGGCCGATCCGTTGCGCGGGATGATCGACCGGCGCGGCGGGCGCGTCGCTCAGCGCCGGGCCTCAGTGTCCCTCATGATTCCCGGCGCTCATGTTCATGGCCCCCATCGCTGGCACCTCGCCGGGGCGCTGGACGGGCGCGTCCGCTTCCACCTGCCGTCCATCGGTAAAATGGAAGACGAGGTGGATCTTGCCGGCGGCGATCGCCGGCTGGCGGATGCCCCAGAGCATGGCGTGATTGCCGCCCGGGGCGAAGACGAGCGTGCCTTTCGCGGGCACCGGGGCCTGCGCCAGCGTCGCCATGCGCATCAGCCCGTTCTCCATCCGCATCTCGTGCATTTCGACGCGCTCGGCATCGGGGGAAGTGATCTCGACCAGATTCGTGGCTTTCGATCCGCCATGGACGGTGAAATAGGCAGCGGACGGCGCGGCGGGATTGGCATTGAGGCGCACCGTGATGCCGTCGACCGTGAGGGGCGTGTCCCGGGCCGTTCCGGAGCCTCCGCATCCGGCCGTGAACAGGGCCAGACCAACCGTCGCAGAAAGCCGCGCCAAGCCGTGCATTGCAATTCTCCTCATCGCGGGACTGGCTACTGGAGTGCTTCCTAGGTTGCGCCATGCCTTGTGCCAAGGAAAAGCCGCCCTATATCGCCCCTCGAACGGGGCATTTCCCAGTCGGCGCACAGCGCGGCCGGGCGTCCCGGACCGCTGAACTATTTTGGGGTTGAAGAGGAAAGACATGGCCAAGGTTATCGGTATCGATCTCGGCACCACCAACAGCTGCGTCGCCGTCATGGACGGCGGCAAGCCGAAAGTGATCGAAAACGCGGAAGGCGCGCGCACCACGCCCTCCATCGTCGCATTCGCCAAGGATGGCGAGCGGCTCATCGGCCAGCCGGCCAAGCGGCAGGCCGTCACCAATCCGGACAATACGATCTTCGCGGTGAAGCGCCTCATCGGCCGCCGCTTCGACGATCCGATGACCAAGAAGGACATGGAGCTGGTTCCCTACTCCATCGCCAAGGGCCCGAACGGCGATGCCTGGGTCGCGGCCGGCGGCAAGGACTACAGCCCCTCGCAGATTTCCGCCTTCATCCTGCAGAAGATGAAGGAGACCGCCGAGGCCTATCTGGGCGAGACGGTCACGCAGGCGGTCATCACGGTCCCCGCCTACTTCAACGACGCGCAGCGCCAGGCGACCAAGGACGCCGGCCAGATCGCCGGCCTTGAAGTGCTGCGCATCATCAACGAGCCGACCGCGGCTGCGCTCGCCTATGGGCTGGAGAAGAGCGAGGGCAAGACCATCGCCGTCTATGACCTTGGCGGCGGCACCTTCGACATCTCGATCCTCGAGATCGGCGACGGCGTGTTCGAGGTGAAGTCGACCAATGGCGACACCTTCCTGGGCGGCGAGGATTTCGACGCCAAGGTGGTCCAGTATCTCGCGGACGGCTTCCAGAAGGATGAGGGCATCGACCTCACCAAGGACAAGCTGGCCCTACAGCGCCTCAAGGAAGCGGCCGAGAAGGCCAAGATCGAGCTGTCCAGCGCACAGACGACCGAGGTCAACCTGCCGTTCATCACGGCCGACCAGAATGGTCCCAAGCATCTGGTGAAGACCGTCACGCGCGCCGATCTGGAGCGTCTGGTGGAGGATCTCATCAAGCGCACGCTCGAGCCCTGCAAGAAGGCGATGAAGGATGCCGGCGTCTCGTCCAGCGAGATCAGCGACGTCGTTCTCGTCGGCGGCATGACCCGCATGCCGCGCGTCCGCGAAGTGGTGAAGGACTTCTTCGGCAAGGAGCCGCACACCGGCGTCAACCCGGACGAGGTCGTGGCCATGGGCGCCGCCATCCAGGCGGGCGTGCTGCAGGGCGACGTCAAGGACGTGCTGCTGCTCGACGTGACTCCGCTGTCGCTGGGCATCGAGACGCTGGGCGGCGTGTTCACCCGCATGATCGACCGCAACACGACGATCCCCGCCAAGAAGTCGCAGACCTATTCGACCGCTGACGACAATCAGCAGGCCGTGACGATCCGCGTCTTCCAGGGCGAACGCGAGATGGCGGCGGACAACAAGCTGCTCGGCCAGTTCGATCTGGTCGGCATCCCGCCGGCGCCGCGCGGCGTGCCGCAGATCGAGGTGACGTTCGACATCGACGCGAACGGCATCGTGAACGTGTCCGCCAAGGACAAGGGCACCGGCAAGGAGCAGCAGATCAAGATCCAGGCGTCGGGCGGCCTCTCCGATTCGGACATCGACCAGATGGTCCGTGATGCCGAGAAGTTCGCCGAGGAGGACAAGAAGCGTCGTGAGGCCGCCGAGGCCAAGAACAATGCCGAGAGCCTCATCCACACGACCGAGCGCCAGCTTTCCGAGCATGGCGACAAGATCGACGCGGGCCTCAAGGGCGAGATCGAGACGGCCGTGGCCGCCGCGAAGAGCGCCGTCGAGGGCGGCGACGTGGAGGCCATGAAGAGCAAGACGACCGAGCTGACGCAGGTCGCGATGAAGCTCGGCCAGGCGATCTACGAGAAGGAACAGGCCGCGGCGGCCGCTCCGGGCGCCGACACCGCCACGCAGAATGCCGATGACGACGTCGTCGACGCGGAATTCTCCGAGGTCGACGAGGACAACAAGGCGTAACTGGAAACCCCCTCCCTCTTCCCTTCCGGGAAGAGGGCCGGGGAGAGGGGGTGAGCATTGCGGGAACGGGATGCCCTCACGGCATTGCTTCCCCTCTCCCGACCCTCTCCCCCTGAAGGGGAGAGGGCTATTTGTTGATGCACAGCGAAGTCGATTTCTACGAGCTGCTCGAAGTCGAGCGGACGGCCGATGGCGGGACGATCAAGTCCGCCTATCGCAAGATGGCGATGAAATATCATCCGGACCGCAATCCGGGCGACAAGGATTGCGAGGCGAAGTTCCAGGCGATCAACGCCGCCTATGACTGCCTCAAGGATCCGCAGAAGCGCGCGGCCTATGACCGCTTCGGCCACAAGGCCTACACCCAGCAGGGCAATGGCGGCGGACCCGGCGGTCCCGGCGCGGGCTTCGGCGATTTCAGCGATATTTTCGATACGATCTTCGGCGGCGGATTCGGCGGCGGGCGGCAGCAGACGCGCCGTGGCGCGGACCTGCGCTACGATCTGGAGATCAGTCTGGAAGAAGCCTTCCATGGCAAGGATACGTCGATCCGCATCGAGGTCTCCGCGCAATGCGAAGCCTGCGACGGGTCGGGCGCGGAGCCCGGCACCAGCGCCGAAACCTGCCCGACCTGCGCCGGTCATGGCAAGGTGCGCGCGCAGCAGGGCTTCTTCGTCATCGAGCGGACCTGCCCGAGCTGCCATGGCGCGGGCCAGCGCATCAAGTCGCCGTGCCGGACCTGCCGGGGCGAGGGGCGCGTGGACAAGGAGCGGCCGCTGGAGGTGAGCATCCCGGCCGGTGTCGACGAGGGCACGCGCATCCGCCTCTCCGGTCAGGGCGAGGCCGGGCCGCGCGGCGCGCCGCCGGGCGATCTGTACATCTTCCTGCATGTGAAGCGGCATTCGATCTTCGAGCGCGAGGGCACGAACCTGTTCTGCCGCGTGCCGATCAGCTTCACCATGGCGGCGCTGGGCGGCACCATCCGGGTGCCGAGCCTCGATGGCGACGAGCATGAGATCCGCATTCCCGCCGGCATCCAGTCCGGCAAGCAGTTGCGCCAGCGCGGCGCCGGCATGCCCGTGCTCAACGGGCGTGGGCGCGGCGACATGGTGATGCAGATCGAGGTGGAGACCCCGACCAAGCTCACCGCGCGGCAGAAGGAACTGCTGGAGGAATTCCGCGAGACCGAGACCGGCGAGGAATGCCCGCAATCCAATGGCTTCTTCGCGAAACTGAAGGGCATGTGGGACGATCTGACGGAGTGATCCGGGGATCGTCTCGCGGTCGAGAGCTTCCAGTGCGCCTGCGTAGGCAGGCGCCCAGGGCGCAGCCGAAGTGCCCTTGCGCCCTGGACGCCTGCCTACGCAGGCGCACCGAAGTTCACTTCGGCAGCACGATCCGCGCCCCGTCTTCCGCATCGCTCGCCACCAGATCGGCAATGGCGCGGCCGACCACATCGGGCGTCTTGAGCGTCGCGGGGTCCTCGCCCGGATAGGCGCGGGCGCGCATCGCGGTGCGGGTGGGGCCCGGGTCGACGATATGGGTGCGGATGGCACTGATATTGCGCACTTCCTGCCCATAGGCCTCGACCATCCCCTCGAGAGCGGCCTTGGAGGCGCCATAAGCGGCCCAGTAGGCGCGCGGTTTCGCGGCGACGCCCGTCGTCAGCGCGACAACCCGCGCATCCTTGCTGGCGCGCAGCATCGGGTCGAACGCCGCGATGAGGGCCTGCGGGGCGGCGATGTTGAGCGTCAGGAGCCGCGCGAATTCCCTGGCGTCGATCGCGGGGACGGCAGCGAGCGTGCCCAGCGTGGCGGCATTCAGCACGAGGATATCGAGCGCCTGCCACCGCCCGGAGATGGCCTGCGCCAGCCGCCCGATGCTCTCGGCCTCGATCAGGTCCAGCGGGGCGATGGTGGCGCTCCCGCCCGCCGCGTGGATGGCATCCTCGACCTTCTCCAGATCGGTCGCCGAGCGGGCGACGAGGATGACATGCGCGCCATCGGCGGCCAGCGCCTGCGCGGTGGCCGCGCCGATCCCCCGACTGGCGCCGGTCACAAGGGCGAGGCGGCCGTCAAGCGGCCTGGTCGGGCTCCGGTCGGTCATGGGGTCAGGCGACGCGTTCGCTCAGCAGTTCGAGCTGGTTGATCTCGGCCACATCGTCATGGTCGGTGAGCACGGTCGGATAATCGCCGGTGAAGCAGGCATCGCAATATTGCGGCGCCTCGCCGTTGCGCGCGGCCTCGCCGGCGGCGCGATACAGGCCCTCGATGGAGACGAAGGCAAGGCTGTCCGCATGGATATAGGCGCACATCTGCGCGACATCCATCTTGTGCGCGAGCAGCTTGCCGCGCTCGGGCGTATCCACGCCGTAGAAGCAGCTATGCCGCGTGGGCGGGCTGGCGATGCGCATGTGCACTTCCTTGGCGCCGGCCTCGCGCATCATCTGCACGATCTTGAGGCTGGTGGTGCCGCGCACGATGGAGTCGTCGATCAGCACGATGCTCTTGCCGGCGATCAGCGCGCGGTTGGCGTTATGCTTCAGCTTGACGCCCAGATGCCGGACCTTGTCGCCCGGCTGGATGAAGGTGCGCCCCACATAATGCGAGCGGATGATGCCGAGCTCGAAGGGAATGCCCGACTGCTGGGCATAGCCGATCGCCGCGGGCACGCCGCTGTCCGGCACCGGGATCACCAGATCGGCATCGGCCGGGCTCTCGATGGCGAGCTGCGCGCCGATCGACTTGCGGACGCCATAGACGCTGTTGCCGTCCACGATCGAATCGGGCCGGGCGAAATAGACATGCTCGAAGATGCAGGGACGCGGATGCGCGATCTCGCCGAAGGGGTGATGCGAGCGCATGTCGCCGCCCTGCGTCACCACGATCAGTTCGCCGGGCTGGACCTCGCGGATGAATTCCGCGCCCACCACGTCGAACGCCACCGTCTCGGATGCGAAGATGATCGCGTCGCCGAGGCGGCCCATGACGAGCGGCCGGATGCCGAGCGGATCGCGGCAGGCGATGAGGCCCTCGCGCGTCAGGCAGATGAGCGAATAGGCGCCCTCGAGCTGCTTGAGCGCATCGATGAACCGGTCGAGCAGCGTCCGGTAGCGCGACCGGGCGACGAGGTGGATGATGACCTCCGTATCGCTGGTCGACTGGAAGATCGCGCCCTCGCGCACCAGCCGCTTGCGCAGGTTGAGCGCGTTGGAGATGTTGCCGTTGTGCGCGACGGCGAAGCCGCCCGAGGACAGCTCGGCATAGAGCGGCTGGACATTGCGCAGCGCCGTCTCGCCGGTCGTCGAATAGCGGACATGCCCGCAGGCGACGTCGCCGGCGAGCTTGCGGATGATCTCGTCATTGTCGAAGTTCCCCGCGACATGGCCCATGGCGCGGTGGGTATGGAACTCGATGCCGTCCCAGCTCGTGATGCCGGCGGCTTCCTGGCCGCGATGCTGCAGGGCATGAAGCCCCAGCGCGACCATGGCGGAGGCGCCTTCCGCGCCATAAACGCCGAAAATGCCGCACTCCTCGCGCAGCTTCTCGTCATCGAACGGGTGGGTGGTCAGCATGCGCGACACTCATTGCCAACGGGGAGGGGACGCTCAGGCGATTCCCCTTTCCGCGGCCATATAGGGCGCTTGAACGCTTTTGTCGCCCCATTGTCACAAAATAATGCGGCGGGGCCATGGGCGGGCGATCGGCAAAGCCCGGAAAATCCCGGGAAATGAGCGCCCCGCCGCCCGCGCGCCTGTCCCATGCGCAATGGACTGGCCAGTCGGCGCGGGGACCTTTAAAGGGGCGCGATGCACGCTCTGGCGAATCCCCGTCGGTTTCTGGCCATTGCCGGCCCGCTCACCCCGTGGTTCTTCTGGAGCGGCGTGCTGCTGATTCTCGCCGGCTGCTGGGGCGGATTGTTCATCGCGCCGGCGGATTATCTGCAGGGCGACAGCTTCCGCATCATCTATATCCATGTGCCGGCCGCCTGGCTGGGCATGGGCGCCTGGGTCGGCATGACCATCGCGGGCATCGCGCAACTCGTCTGGCGGCATCCGCTGGCGGCGGTGGCGGGCCGGGCGATCGCGCTGCCGGGCGCGGTGTTCACGGCGGTCTGCCTCGTCACCGGCTCCATCTGGGGGCGGCCCACATGGGGCATCTGGTGGCGCTGGGAGGACGCGCGGCTCACCTCCATGCTGCTGCTGCTGTTCCTCTATCTCGGCTATCTGGCGCTGGCGCGCGCGAGCGCGGAGCGGGCGCAGGAGGGCGGCGTCAGCCAGGTGACGGCCATCTTCGCGCTGGTCGGGGCGATCAACCTGCCGGTCATCCATATCTCGGTGACATGGCTCAACAGCCTGCATCAGGCGCCGAGCATCACGCTGTCCGGCAGCAGCATCGCGCCCTCGATGCTCTGGCCGCTCGGCCTCACCGTGCTGGGCTTCACGTTCTGGTTCATCGGCATCGTGCTGCTGCGCATGCGCGCGCTGCTGGCCGAGAACCGCATCGAGGCGCGGCTGCGCCGGCTGGCGAGGGGCTGACCGCATGGACCATCTTCCGTTCATCATCGCCGCCTATGGCCTCACCGCCCTCGCCACCATCGCGACCAGCCTCTGGGCATGGTCGGCCGCGCGGCGCGCCGAGCGGCGCGCGGCGGACCTCGGCCGGCGGGATTGAGCGGGGATGGCGTCGGCAGCGGGGCAAGCGGGCTTGAAGCGCAAGCATCAGCGGCTGGTGCTGGTGCTGCTCGCGCTCGCCGCGATGATCGGCGCGGTGCTGCTCGCCTTCTGGGCGCTGCGCGGGCAGGTCGCCTTCTTCTATACGCCGAGCCAGGCGCGCGCGGCGCAGGTCGAGCCAGGCCGGGCGGTGCGACTGGGCGGCATGGTCGTGCCCGGGAGCCTCGCGCGGGAGGCGGACGGCGTCACCATCCGCTTCCGCCTGACGGACGGCAAGGCGACCATGCCGGTCATCTTCAGCGGCATCACGCCCGATCTCTTCAAGGAAGGCTCCGGCGCGGTGGCGGAAGGCGCGTTCGAGTCGGATGGCACCTTCCGCGCGACCAATATCCTCGCCAAGCATGACGAGCGCTACATGCCGCGCGAAATGGAAGGCATGACCTACGATTCGAAGACCCACAAGGTCGAGCCCGCCGCGCGATGATCGCCGAAGCCGGACTCGCCGCGCTGTGGCTGGCCGCCCTGCTCGCCGGCTTGCAACTGCTGCTTGCCTGGCGCGCCGCGTCGGTGCAGGTCGCGGGAGGCGCTGACGAGAGCGCGCGCCGCCTGCTCCGCCCCGTCGCGGTGGTGCAGGGGGGGCTCGCCGGCCTCGCCATGGCGCTGCTCATCACCCTGTTCCTGCGCTCGGACATGAGCGTCTATCTGGTCGCGGCGAACAGCCATTCGATGAAGCCGTGGATCTACAAGTTCGCCGGCGCCTGGGGCAATCATGAAGGCTCGATGCTGTTGTGGGTGGCGGTGATGAGCCTCGCGGGCGGGGCGGTGGCACTGTTCGAGCGAAGCCTCGATTCCCGCACCCATTTCGCCACGCTGGGCGCGCAGGCGGCGATCAGCCTGGGTTTCTATGCCTTCCTGCTGTTCGCCTCCAATCCCTTCACCCGGCTCGATCCGCCACCGGCGGACGGGCAGGGGCTCAACCCGCTGCTGCAGGACCCCGGCCTCGCCTTCCATCCGCCCACGCTCTATTTCGGCTATGTCGGCCTCTCGGTCGCCTTCTCCTTCGCGGTCGGCGCGCTGCTGACGCGCGCGGTGGACGCGCGCTTCGCCAATGCGGTGCGGCCCTGGGTGCTGGCGGCATGGATCCTGCTGACGCTGGGGATCACGGCGGGCAGCTACTGGGCCTATTATGAGCTGGGCTGGGGCGGCTGGTGGTTCTGGGACCCGGTCGAGAATGCCTCGCTCATGCCCTGGCTGGCGGCGACGGCACTGCTGCACAGCGCGAGCGTGCTGGCCGCGCGCGGGGCGCTGCGGGCCTGGACGGTGATGCTCTCGGTCGTCGCCTTCGCCATGTCCATGGTGGGCACCTTCCTCGTGCGCTCGGGCATCCTCACCAGCGTCCATGCCTTCGCGGTCGATCCCACGCGGGGCAGCTTCATCCTCGCGCTGCTCGGCCTCTATATCGGGGGCGCGCTGGCGCTCTTCGCCCTGCGCGCCCACACGATCGACGAGGGCGCGCGGTTCGATCCGGTGAGCCGCGAGGCGGCGCTGGTGCTCAACAATCTGCTGCTCACCGTCATCCTGGGCCTCGTGCTGATCGGCACGCTCTATCCGCTGCTCACGGAGATGATGGGCGTGCGGGTCTCGGTGGGGCCGCCCTATTTCAACAGCGTGGTCGGCCCGCTGGCGCTGCTGCTGATGGCGCTGTTGGCGGTCGGGCCGATGCTGCGCTGGCGGCGGGACGATCCGCGCACGCTCCTGCGCCGCGCCGCGCCGGCCTATGGGCTCGGCCTGCTGGTGCTGGCGGCGGTACTCGTCGCGACCCGGTTCGGGATCGGCTGGCTGCCGGCGCTGGGGCTCGCCCTCGCGGCCGCCGTGGCGCTGGGCAGCGTCGCGCCGCTCTGGAAGCGCAATCTCCTGCGCACGCCGCTGTTCACATGGGGCATGGTCGTCGCGCATCTGGGCTGCGCGGTGAGCCTTGCCGGCATGGCGAGCGAAAGCGCCTTCTCGGTCGAGAAGCTGGCGGCCGCGCGGGTGGGCGAGCGGTTCGGGATCGCCGGCATGACCGTCACGCTGGACAGCGTCATGCCCTATGCCGGGCCGAACTGGACGGCGATGCAGGCCAGCATGACGGTGCGCCGGGGCGACGCGGTGCTCGGCACCTATCATCCGCAGGCGCGTTTCTTCAGCGATCCGCCCACGCCCACGACCGAATCGGTGCAGATGACGCGCTGGAGCGGCCAGCTCTATCTCGTGCTGGGCGACGAACTGCCCGACGGGCGCTGGCAACTGCGCCTCTGGTGGAAGCCCTTCGTCACCCTTATATGGGCCGGCGGCGGCCTGATCGCGCTCGGCGGCGCCCTGGCGCTGGTCGGCCGGGTGAGGCGCACCCGCCGCCACAGGACCGCGAAGGGTGCTGGCGCATGAAGAAAAGCTGGCTGCTCTGGCTCCCGCTCGGGGCCTATCTCATCTTTCTGGTGATCGCGTCGCTCGGCCTCAACCGCTCGCAGGAGACGGTTATCCAGTCGCGGATGATCGGCAAGCCGGTGCCGGGCATCGATCTGCCGGCCGCCTCATCGACCAATCCGGCGCTCTCCACCAAGCAGCTCGCGGACGGCAAGCCGCGCCTGCTCAACATCTTCGCGAGTTGGTGCGTGCCCTGCGCGGCCGAATCGCCGCAGCTCACCGCGCTCGCCCAGCGCGGCGTGCGGATCGACGCGGTTGCCATCCGCGACGCCCGGCCCGATGTCGACGCCTTCCTCGCGCGCTACGGCAATCCCTATCGGCATATCGGGCTCGACGCGCGCAGCACGCTGCAATTCTATCTCGGCTCGTCCGGTGTGCCGGAGACGTTCGTGATCGATGGCAAGGGCATCATCCGCTATCAGCATATCGGCTATATCGGCCCGCAGGACATGGACACGATCCTGCAGAAGCTGCGCGAGGCCGGCGCATGAGGCGGGTTCTGGCCCTGATCGCGCTGCTCGCCATGCCCGGCGCGCTGCCCGCGCAGACGGCGCTGCCGCCCGCGCCCTATGCCGACCGGCAGCTCGACGATCCGGCGCTGGAAGCGAAGGCCCAGGCGCTGATGGAGACGATCCGCTGCCTCACCTGCCAGAGCCAGTCGATCGCGGACAGCAACGCCAGCATGGCGGCCGACCTGCGCTCCGAGATTCGCGAGCGCATCGCGCGCGGCGAGGAGCCCGAGCATATCCGCGCCTGGCTGATCGAGCGCTATGGCGACTGGATCAGCTACAAGCCGACCGCCGATCCCGTGCTCTGGCCGCTCTGGGCGGCGCCGGTCCTGCTGCTCGGCGCGGGCGGGGCGCTGGCCCTGCGCCGCATCCGGGCCGTGCGGAGGGCCGCGCAATGACGGGTCTCGTCATCGCCGTCCTGCTCGCGCTGGTCTGCCTTGGCGGCATCGCGCTCGCGGCGCGCATGCCGCTGCGCGCGCTGGCGCCGGTGGGCACGGCGCTGATGCTGGGGCTGGCCGGCTATGCCTGGCAGGGTCGGCCCGATCTGGCCGGGCGCCCGGTCGCGGCGGCCGGCACGCATCCGCGCTTCGACGAGGCGCTGGCGCAGAAGCGGCGCGCGATCGGCGACCAATATGGCCCCGCGGCGAAATGGCTGATGGTGTCGGACGGGCTGGCGCGCAGCGGCGACAGCGCGGGGGCGGCGAATATCCTGCTTTCCGGGCTGCGCGAGTCGCCTCGCGACGTCAATCTGTGGGTCGGGCTGGGCAACAGCCTCGTCGCGCACGGCGAGGGCATGCTCTCGCCGGCCGCCGCCTACGCCTATCGTCAGGCGCTCGCGATCGAGCCGGAGGGCACGGCGCCCAATTATTTCTATGGCCTGGCGCTGGCCGAGACAGGCGATTTCGAGAGCGCCCGGCGGCTCTGGTCCGCGCTGGCGCGGCGCCTGCCGGCGGGCGCCGGGCTGCGCGCGGAGCTGGAGCGGAACGACCAGTTGCTCGGTGCCCTCATCGCCCGGCGCGACGCGACCCGGGCCGGAACCGGCGCGCCGTGATGCCGCCCATGGTCCCGCCCATCATCCCGCCCATCATCCCGCATTGCACCATGATGGGTGAAATGTTAGGCCGCCGCGTCCGTTCGGGGGGATCGGTGTCCGGGGGTCGGACTGGGGATTGGCACGCGATGACAGCCGTACAGACGGGCCACTGATCATGGCCGACAACGACCAGCCGACCGGCGCCGGACACGCGGCGGCGGACGGTCATCATCCGAGGGAAGGCGCGCTCAGGCTCGCCGTCGGCGCGATCGGCGTCGTGTTCGGCGACATCGGCACCAGCCCGCTCTACGCCTTTCGCGAGACCTTCGCCGGCCACCATATCCTGACGCTGGACGAGGCCCATATCCTGGGCGCGATCAGCCTCATGTTCTGGTCGATGATGCTGGTGGTGACGCTCAAATATGTCACCATCATCATGCGCGCGGACAACAAGGGCGAGGGCGGCAGTCTCGCGCTCCTGGCGCTCATCAGCCGCACCGTGCCTTCCTATCGCTGGTCCACGGGCATCGTGCTGCTGGGCGTTTTCGCCACCGCGCTGTTCTATGGCGACAGCATGATCACGCCCGCCGTTTCGGTGCTGAGCGCGGTGGAGGGTCTGGAGGTGGTCAACCCGGCCTTCGGGGGGCTGGTGGTGCCGCTGGCGCTCGGCATCCTCATCTTCCTCTTCACCATCCAGCGCGCGGGCACGGGGCGCGTGGCGACGCTGTTCGGGCCGATCATGATGCTCTATTTCCTCAGCATCGCGGTGCTGGGACTGCTCAGCATCATGAAGTCGCCCGCCATCCTCGTCGCGATCAATCCCTGGCACGCGATCCATTTCTTCCTGCTGACGCCGGTGCAGGCCTTCCTGGCGCTCGGCGCGGTGGTGCTCGCCGTGACCGGAGCGGAAGCGCTCTATGCGGACATGGGCCATTTCGGCCGCAATCCCATCCGCGTCTCCTGGCTCTGGTTCGTCCTGCCGGCGCTCACCCTCAATTATATGGGGCAGGGCGCGCTGCTCATCCGCGATGGCCTGCCCGCGCTCGACAGTCCCTTCTACAATCTCGCGCCGGACTGGTTCCGCCTGCCGCTGGTCGGCATCGCCACGCTGGCGGCGATCATCGCCTCGCAGGCCGTCATCACCGGCGCCTTCTCGGTCACCCAGCAGGCCATCCAGCTCGGCTTCATGCCGCGCCTGCGCATCTCGCACACCAGCGCCTCGACCGCGGGGCAGATCTACATCCCGCTCATCAACTGGGGCCTGATGACGATGGTCATCCTGCTGGTCCTGACCTTCCAGACCTCGTCCAACCTCACCGCCGCCTATGGCATCGCGGTGACGGGCGCGATGTTCATCGACAATGCGCTGCTCACCGTCGTCATGTTCCAGCTCTGGAAGTGGAAGCCCTGGGTCTCGATTCCGCTGCTCTCGATCTTCTATCTGGTGGACGGCGCCTATTTCGCCGCCAACCTCACCAAGATTCCCGCCGGCGGCTGGTTCCCGCTGGCCATCGGCTTCATCATCTTCACGCTGCTCACCACATGGTCGAAGGGCCGCAAGCTGATGATGGACCGGCTGCGCGAATCGGCCATGCCGATCCCGGTGTTCGTCGCCTCCGCCTCGAACAGCGCCGTGCGCGTCTCGGGCACCGCCGTCTTCCTCACCGCGAGCACGGAAGGCGTGCCCCATGCGCTGCTCCACAATCTCAAGCACAACAAGGTGCTGCATGAGCGGGTCGTGCTGCTGACTGTGAAGATCGCCGACGTGCCCGTGGTCGTCTCGAGCAAGCGCTACGAGATCGAGGATCTGGGCCGGGGCTTCTACCGGCTGGTCTTCAACTATGGCTTCATGGAGGAAGTCGACCTGCCCGTCGCGCTGACGCAGGTGGTCGGCTGCGGCCAGCCCTTCAAGATGATGGAGACCAGCTTCTTCCTCGCGCGCCAGACCCTGCTCCCCTCCTCGCGGCCGGGCATGCGCATCTGGCGCGAGAAGGTCTTCGCCTGGATGCTGCGCAACGCGGAAAGCGCGATGGAATTCTTCCACCTGCCGACCAACCGCGTGATCGAACTGGGCAGTCAGGTCGAGATCTGAACCTGCCCGCGCGCGGTGGCCGGATTTCCATGTTCTCCGCGATTTCCGAGCCGGCAGATGCGCCCACCTGCCTCGAAATCACAGTTGGGCTTGTCCGTTTCAGGTAGAAGCAACTCGTGCTCCTGCGAAAGCAGGAGCCCAGGGCCCAGCCGCAGTGCCCTTGCGCCCTGGGCGCCTGCCCGCGCAGGAGCACTGACGCGGTTTGACCCGCATCGACTCCAGACAGGACCTCCCTACAGGATTTCCTTCACCCGCTCCGGCGGACGGCCGAGGCGCACGCCCTTGTCCGTCTCGACCAGCGGCCGCTCGATGAGGATCGGGTCGGCCGCCATGGCGTCGAGGATCGCCGCGTCGCTTGCCCCCGCCAGTGCTTTCGCGCCGTCCTCGGCCTTGCGCAGCCCTTCGCGCGGAGTCATGCCGGCGCGCGCATAGAGGGCCGCGAGCGTCGCGCGGCTCGGCGGGGCCTTGAGATATTCGACGATCTCCACGTCGAGGCCCGGCGTTTCCTGCAGGATGGCAAGCGCCTCGCGCGACTTGGAGCAGCGCGGATTGTGATAGATGGTGGCTTTCATGCGGTCCTCGTCAGTGGGTGGCGGGAACCGGCGCGGGGGCCGGGGCCTCGCCCTTCAGATAGGTGTCGAACCAGCCGATCGTCCGGCGAAGCGAATCGAGCTGATGCTCGCGCTTCTGGAAACCATGGCCTTCGCCGGGATAGAAGATCGTTTCGACGATATTGCCCTTGGCCTTCAGCAGATCATTGACTTCCTGCGCCTGCCCGCGCGGCACCCGGATGTCGTTCTCGCCCTGCAGGGAGAGGAGCGGGGCCTTCGCCGCCTGCATGTAGGTGAGCGGGGAAGCGCGGTCGTAGACATCGGGATTGGCGTCCGGCGTGCCGAGCAGGCTGCGCTGATAGGCCTGCAGCAGCGGGTCCTGATCGCGATACATGGTCCGCCAGTTGATGATGCCATACCATTGCACGGCGGCGGCGAATTCGTCAGGCGTGCGGCCGATCGCCATGAGCGTCATGAAGCCCCCGTAGGAGCCGCCGAAAATGCCGACCTTGCGCGTGTCGACATAGCCCGAGGCGACAAGGAAATTCCTGGCCGCGACCACATCCTTGAGGTCGCCACCGCCCAGATCCATGCGGTTCGCGTCCTGGAAGGCGCGGCCATAGCCGGTCGAGCCGCGGAAATTCGGCTGGATGACGACATAGCCGCGCGTGGCGAAGGCCGTGGCGTAGCGGCTGAACCCGTCCTGCGTCTGCCCGGTCGGCCCGCCATGGGGCATGACGATGGCGGGATTCGATCCATCCCGGCGCAGGTTGAACGGCATGGTGACGACTGCGCTGATGAGCGTGCCGTCGAAGCTCGGGAAGGTGACGATGGTCGATTTGGGCAGCAGGTCTGGCGACAGGCTGGCCATGGCGAGGGGCAGGACGAGGCGGGCGCTGTTCGCCGACAGGTCATAGGCATAGGCGGCGGTCGGCGAATCCGCGCCGCTGTGGATGACCAGCATCTGCCGGCCATCGGGCGAGACCGGCTGGAGGCCCGCCGTCGAATTGCGGCCCGGATCGAGCGCGAGATCGCTCTGGACCATGGTGGCGAGGTCGACGCGCGACAGGGTCGATCGGCCATTGTCGTTGGTGCGCACGATCATCGTGCGGCCATCGGGCGTGATGATGTCGCTGCTCTGCTCCCACGCCGTGGGCGCCAGCCAGCGCCAGTTCTTGCCCGCGACCGCATAGATGCCGGCATGGTCCTGCCCGGTCCGCTCGTCCGTCGTGACCGCGATGCTGCTGCCGTCCGGCGTGGCCCCGGTGGCGATATAATGGGTGTCGGCCTTGCCCAGCAGCTTCGTCGCCCGGCCGCTGGCGACATCGATCCGCCAGACCTCGCCCACGGTGCCGCCGACATTGAGCCGGTTGGCGATGATCGCCTTGCCGCCGTCGACCCAGGCGGCCGCCTGCCAGTTGAACTGCGGATCGCGCTCGGCGGTGAGCAGGCGGACGGCGCCGTCCTCGCCCATCACCGCGAGATTGGTCTGGCCTTCCGACTTGAGCTTGGCCGACAGCGCCACGAGGCCGCCCGCGGGGCCGACCAGCAGCGAATCCTCGCGCCGGTCCGGCGTGTTGGTGAGATTCTCGACCGCGCCGCCGCCGGTGGGCACGCGGTAGATGTCCGGATATTCGTTCCCGCCCTGATCCTGCGTGAAATAGAGCCACTTGCCGTCCCGCGAGACGGCGAGGCCGGATTGCGCGTCGTCGGACTGGGTCATCTGGACCGGCCAGCTCCCGTCCGCCTGCATCCGCCAGATGTTGACGCGGCCGGTGATGTCCGTGGCGACGAAAAGCTGCTTGCCGTCCGCGCTCCAGATCACATCGTAGAGCGCGCGGGTGACGCCGATGTCGTCGAGCGGCACGGGGCGGGCGCTGGGATTTTCCGGCGAGGCCAGCGCATGCGGATCGGTGACCGGGCGCTCCGGCGTCGGGATCCGGGCCGCGAGCGGCGTGGTGGCGAGCAGGACGGAAAGAGCGAAGACCTTGCGCATCAGACGAATCCCCCTGTGTTAATATGATAGCACAGTGCCAGAAGCGGAGCGCGCTCGCCAGCCCTCTTGGCGCGGGCAGGGCCGGAGCGGATGCGCCAGAGATTCCCAACGGTCCGGGGAAATGGAAATTCCGTCACTTGCCGGATAGGCACTGATCGGCCGCGTCGATTGACGGGCGGATATGGCTGAGGTGCGGTCATCCGGCGGTCTGCTACGGCCGTGGGCCGGCAAGACAGGGGCTCGGACGGTGGGGAAGGCCCGGAAGGGCGGAGCCGGAGTGTCGCGCCATGCCCCCTCCATCATGCGCCGCATGGTCCCCTTCCCGTGCCGGGAAGGATTTTGGCAGTCGTCGCTTCCTGATTCGGGCCGCTCAGGCGGCGTCGCCACCCTTCTGCCGTTCCAGCCAGTTCTCCAGCCACTTGATCGAATAATCGCCATTCTGGACATCGGGGTCCTGAATGAGACGCTGGTGGAGGGGGATGGTGGTCTTCATGCCCTCGATCACATATTCCTCGAGCGCGCGTTTGAGGCGCATGAGGCAGCCTTCGCGCGTGCGGCCATAGACGATGAGCTTGCCGATCATCGAATCATAATAGGGTGGCACCTGATAGCCCTGGTAGAGCGCGCTATCGACGCGCACATGCATGCCGCCGGGCACATGATAGCTGGTCACGCGGCCGGGGGAGGGCATGAAGGTCTCGGGGTCCTCCGCATTGATGCGGCACTCGATGGCGTGGCCGGAGAAGACCAGTTCGTCCTGCGCGACCGAGAGGGGCAGGCCGTCCGCGATGCGGATCTGCTCGCGCACCAGATCGAAGCCGGTGATGAGTTCCGTCACCGGGTGCTCGACCTGGATGCGGGTGTTCATCTCGATGAAGTAGAATTCGCCATCCTCGTAGAGGAACTCGATCGTGCCGGCGCCGCGATAGCCCATGTCCGCCATGGCCTTCGCGACGAGGCCGCCCATGCGGGCGCGCTCCTCGCCGGAAATGACCGGGGAGGGCGCTTCTTCCAGCACCTTCTGGTGGCGGCGCTGGAGCGAGCAGTCGCGCTCGCCGAGATGGATGGCATTGCCCTTGCCGTCGCCGAAGATCTGGAACTCGATATGGCGGGGATTGCCGAGATATTTCTCCATATAGACGGTGTCGTCGCCGAACGCCGCCTTGGCCTCGCTCTTGGCCTGGGACATGAGGCTCTCGAACTGCTCCTCGTCCGGCACGACCTTCATGCCGCGCCCGCCGCCGCCGCTCGCCGCCTTGATGAGCACGGGATAGCCGATCTCGCGCGCCAGTGCCTTGGCGGCGGCCACATCCTCGATCGCGCCGTCCGAGCCGGGCACCAGCGGCAGGCCGAGCGCGCCGGCGGTGCGCTTGGCTTCCACCTTGTCGCCCATGACGCGGATATGCTCGGGCTTGGGGCCGACGAAGATCAGCCCGTGCGCCTCGACGATCTCAGCGAAGCGGGCATTCTCGGACAGGAAGCCGTAGCCGGGATGGATGGCGTCCGCGCCGGAAATCTCGGCGGCGGAGATGATCGCGGGAATGTTGAGATAGCTGTCCTTCGCCGCCGGCGGGCCGATGCAGATGGCCTCGTCGGCGAGGCGCACATGCATGGCCTCGGCATCGGCGGTGGAATGCACGGCGACCGTCCTGATGCCCATCTCATGGCAGGCGCGATGGATGCGCAGGGCGATCTCGCCGCGATTGGCGATCAGCAGTTTCTCGATGCTCATGCCTGACGGGCCCTTTAGCCGACCACGATCAGCGGCTGGTCATATTCGACCGGCTGACCATTCTCGACGAGGACCGCCTTCACCGTGCCGGCGGCGGACGCGGTGATGGGATTCATGACCTTCATCGCCTCGACGATGAGGAGCGTCTGGCCGGCCTTCACGCTGTCGCCGATCTTGACGAAGGCGGGCGCGCCGGGCTCGGGCGAGAGATAGCAGGTGCCGACCATGGGCGACCTGACGGCATTGGCATGGGCTTCGGCCGGGGCCTCCGCGACCGGGGCGGCCGCAGGTGCCGCGACCGGCGCGCTGGCCGGAGCCTGCTGGAACACCACATTCTCCGGCGCGCCGCCCAGGCGGCGCTTCACGCGGATCTTGCGCTCCCCATCCTCGACCTCGATCTCGGTGAGGTTGGTCGCGTCGAGCAATTCGGCGAGTTCGCGCACAAGCTGCACGTCCACATGCATCGCGCGATCGTCGCCATTGTCATTGGTCTTGTCGGCCATTGATTGTCCTTGGAACCCGTTCTGTCCTGAGATTGGGGGAGGGGCCTATTGTGCTTCGCGGCATAAGGCAACAGTTGTAGTCGTGCGCTCAGTCCATTTCGAGCGCGGCTTCCAGCGCCAGCATGTAGGAAAGCGGGCCGAAACCGGCGATCGTGCCCTTTGCCGCCATGCCGACATAGCTCTGGTGGCGATAGGCCTCGCGCGCGGCGGGGTTGGAGATATGGACCTCGATCACGGGCACGGTGATGGAGCGGATCGCGTCGTAGAGCGCGAGCGAGGTGTGCGTGAAGGCGCCGGCGTTGAGGATCACCGCCAGCGCGCCTTCCGCGTTCGCCTCATGCAGCCAGTCGATGAGGTGCCCCTCGTGATTGGACTGGCGGAAATCGATCTCCACCTGCGCGCGCTGGCCTTCATCCTCCATCCGCGCAGCAATGTCGTCCAGCGTGTCATAGCCGTAGATCTCCGGCTCGCGGATGCCGAGCAGGTTGAGATTGGGGCCGTTCAGCACATAGATTTTTCGCGTTGTCGCCATCGACCGTCGGTCCTTTGGGTTGCGGGCCTTGATGGCGCTTCCCTATATGGCGCTCGAGCTTCCCCTCAAAGCGAAAGGTGAACGGGCCCATGAGCCTGGACGGCACGATCGGTATCCACGTCAATGGCGAGCATCGCCGCGTCCGCGCCGGGCTGACCATCGCGGCGCTCGCGGAGGAACTGGGGCTGGTGCCCGCCAAGCTGGCGGTGGAGCGCAATCTGGAAGTGGTGCCGCGCGCGGCGCTGGCGGACGTGATCGTCGAGGATGGCGACGAGCTGGAGATCGTCCATTTCGTGGGCGGCGGCGACAGCGCGCCGGTGTTGGACGGCGATAGCTGGACCGTCGCAGGCCGGACCTTCCGCTCGCGCCTGATCGTGGGCACCGGCAAGTACCGGGATTTCGCGCAGAACGCGGCGGCGCTGGAAGCCTCGGGCGCGGAGATCGTCACCGTGGCGGTGCGGCGCGTGAACGTGTCCGATCCCAAGGCGCCGATGCTGACGGATTTCATCGATCCCAAGAAAGTCACCTATCTGCCCAACACCGCCGGCTGCTTCACGGCCGAGGATGCCATCCGCACGCTGCGCCTCGCGCGCGAGGCGGGCGGCTGGGATCTGGTGAAGCTGGAAGTGCTGGGCGAGGCGCGCACGCTTTACCCCAACATGGTCGAGACCATCCGCGCGACCGAAATCCTGGCGAAGGAAGGCTTCAAGCCGATGGTCTATTGCGTGGACGATCCCATCGCCGCGCAGCAGCTCGAAAATGCCGGCGCGGTGGCGATCATGCCGCTGGGCGCGCCGATCGGCTCGGGCCTCGGCCTGCAGAACAAGGTGACGATCCGCCTGATCGTCGAGGGCACGAAGCTGCCGGTGCTGGTCGATGCCGGCGTGGGCACCGCGTCGGACGCGGCCGTGGCGATGGAGCTGGGCTGCACCGGCGTGCTCATGAACACCGCCATCGCCGAGGCCAAGGACCCGATCCTGATGGCCGGCGCGATGAAGGCGGCGGTCGAGGCGGGGCGCATGGCCTATCTCGCCGGGCGGATGGGACGCAGGCTCTATGCCGATCCCTCCAGCCCGCTGGCGGGCCTGATCTGAGGGCGGCACGCCAATCGGCTCGCCGCAACCGGCCCCGACGCGCGGAACCGGGATGCGGGCGGTTCGTTCTCCATGGGAAGGCGCCGGGCAGGCCGGCGCTTCGGAATTGATGGAGATCCCGGAATGGGTGAGTTCACCGACAAGGTCAAAGGCACCGCCAACGAAACCGCGGCGGCCGTGAAGAATGTCGTTGCCGACGCGACCGACAATCCCAAGCTCAAGGCGGAGGCCGCCGCGCAGTCGCTCAAGGGCAAGGCGCAGAAAGCCGCCGGCTCGGTCAAGGGCGCGCTCGGCGACAAGGTCTGACCACGGCGTCTGACCACCGCATCCCGCCGAACGGGCGGGAAAGCGTGATGCAAGGCAGGTCACCCCGGCAGGGATGGCCTGCCTTCGCGTATGTTCGCACATGGCTGTCTCTCGCCCGCAGGGCCGATTTGCCGGGGTGGCCCCGGCCGGCGCGCGCCATTTGACCGGACGGAACCTGCCTCCTATGGGCTGCGGAGGATCGGTTGCTCATGCCAGGAGAGTCGCACATGAAGAAACTTTATCCCAACGCCGCGACCGCGCTCGACGGCCTCCTCTTCGACGGCATGACGATCTGCGCGGGCGGCTTTGGCCTGTGCGGCATTCCCGAACGGCTGATCGACGCGATCCGCGACGCGGGGGTGAAGGACCTCACCATCGCGTCCAACAATGCCGGCATCGACAATGAGGGGCTCGGCAAGCTGCTGCGCACGCGGCAGGTGAAGAAGATGATCTCCTCCTATGTGGGCGAGAACAAGGAATTCGAACGCCAGTATCTGGCCGGCGAGCTGGAAGTGGAGTTCTGCCCGCAGGGCACGCTGGCCGAGCGCTGCCGGGCCGGGGGCGCGGGCATTCCGGGCTTCTACACCAGGACGGGCGTGGGCACGCTGGTCGCCGAGGGGAAGGAGATCAAGGTCTTCGACGGGCAGGACTATGTGCTCGAGCGCGGCATCTATGCTGACCTGTGCATCATCAAGGGCTGGAAGGCGGACGAGGCGGGCAATCTCGTGTTCCGCAAGACCGCGCGCAACTTCAACCAGCCGATGGCGACCGCCGGCAAGATCTGCGTGGCCGAGGTGGAGGAAGTGGTGCCCGTGGGCAGCCTCGATCCGGACGGCATCCACCTGCCGGGCATCTATGTGAAGCGCATGCTCGTGGGCGCGCCCTACGACAAGAAGATCGAGTTCCGCACGACCAGGCCGCACGAGGCCGCCTGATCATGAGGAGCTGGTTCGCGCGGGCCGGCACGCTTGCGGCGGTGTCGGCCCTGGCCGGCTGCGCGCAGGTCGCTCCGGCCCCGTTCGTGGCCCCGGCGCCCCCGCCGTCCGCGCCCGCCGATGCCGGCGCGCCGCCGCCGGCCATGCAGTATCTCTACGGCTCGGCCGAAGCGGCGGCGCTCTCCCGGCAGGCGTTCACCGCGCTCATCGACTATGCGCGCGCGCAGGTCGCGGCGCGGCCGGTGGACAGCGTGGTCCTCGCCGCCGGATCGGACCTCGCCGACCGGCGCTTCGTGCCTTGCGGTGACAAGCCGTTCGCGGCGGTGTTCGACGTGGACGAGACGCTGCTGCTCAACCTCGGCTTCGAATATCATGATGCGCGGCATCATGGGCCCTATGATCCCGCCGCATGGGCGCGCTACGAGCAGACCGGCGCGGCCAGCGTGGCGCCGGTTCCGGGCGCGCTCGCCATGGTGAGCGCGTTGCGCGGCATGGGCGTCACCGTGATCTTCAACACCAATCGCGCTGCCGCCAACGCCGCCGGGACGGTCGAGGCGCTGCGCCTCGCCGGGTTCGGCGACGCGGTGCATGGCCAGACGCTGTTCCTCAAGGGCGACGATGCGGACGGCTCCGGCAAGGACGGCCGCCGCGCGACCATCGCCGCGCGCTATTGCGTGATCGCCATGGGCGGCGACCAACTCGGCGATTTCTCGGACCTGTTCATGGCGCAGCGGGCGGTGCGGCCGCGCCGCGCGCTCGCGGACGACGCCGCCGCGCCCATGTGGGGCCGCGGCTGGTTCGTCCTGCCCAATCCCGTCTATGGCGCCGGCCTGCACGGCGGCTTTGACGATGTGTTCCCAGCCGATAAAAGGTGGGTCGACCCCGCCGAGGAGAAGTGACGATGCCCTGGACCCGCGACGAAATGGCCGCCCGCGCCGCCAAGGAACTCAAGGACGGCTTCTATGTGAATCTCGGCATCGGGATTCCGACGCTGGTCGCCAACCATATCCCGGACGGCGTCGAGGTGACGCTGCAGTCCGAGAACGGCATGCTCGGCATCGGGCCTTTCCCCTATGACGAGGATGTGGACCCCGATCTCATCAATGCCGGCAAGCAGACCATCAGCGAACTGCCGAGCAGCGTTTATTTCTCGAGCGCGGACAGTTTCGCGATGATCCGGGGCGGCCATATCGACCTCACCGTGCTCGGCGCGATGGAAGTCTCCGAAGGCGGCGACATCGCCAACTGGATGATCCCGGGCAAGATGATCAAGGGCATGGGCGGCGCCATGGACCTGGTCGCGGGCGTCAAGAAGATCATCGTGGTGATGGAGCATGTCTCCAAGAATGGCGACCCCAAGTTCATTCCCGCCTGCACGCTGCCGCTGACCGGCAAGAATGTGGTCGACATGATCGTCACGGACCTCGCCGTGTTCCAGCGGCCGGACCATCAGTCGCCGTTCCGGCTGGTGGAGCTGGCGCCCGGCGTCACGGCGGACGAAGTGGCGGCGAAGACGACCGCCGCCTATGAGCCGCTGGTCACGGCCTGAGACGCCCCCACCGGGACGGTCCGGCGGGGGTCCGTTCCTGTCGGCGATTTCATTGTGATGGGCGCGCCCGCGGGCGTATAGCGGGCCCATGTTCGCAGCCTTCGCCCGTCGCTATGTCGACGTGCTTGCGTCGATCTACATCTACAATGAGCATCGCGGCTATACGAGCCTCGACCGCGTGCTGGAGGCCGTGCGCGCCCATTGCCCGGACGATGCGGCGTTCATAAGCGCCGTGGAGAAGCATCGGGCGGACGAACGCAGGCACTATCTGATGTTCCGGCGCTATTTCGAGCGGCAGGGCCGGATGCCGCTCGCCGTCGACCGCACCTGCGGGCATATCGACCATTTCATTGAGATCATGTTCGGCCGCCCGATCGACACGCTCGATACCGGCGCGATCGTGGCCGACGAGGCGCTGTTCGAGACGCTCTGCCGCGTCATCATGCTGACCGAGCAGCGTGGCATGAAGCAGGTCGACATCCTGCTGCGCTCGCCGATCATCCGGCGGGACGCCACGCTGCGGCAGATCTTCCGGGTGATCGCGCGCGACGAGCCCAGCCACTGGATGCCCTATCGCGACTGGCTGGCGCGCAACGACCGCCGCCCGCCGCGCTGGTGGGAGCGGCTGATCGACGTGCGCATCCATCGTGAACTCATGCTGCTGCGCCTGCCGCTGCTCTTCCTGAACTGGCGGATGGCTCGCCGCGGCGCATGGCCGGACGCCGGCGAGCGCGGGGCAACCGCGCCGGATGGTCGGCTGCGAAGCGGCAGGAGCGGGCTGGGATCGGCTATCGGCGCGGGCGAAGAAGGAAGCGGTCGGGGAACGCTTGCCTGAACCGGCGGAGATGATGGAAGCGCCGGGCGCTGAATTCGTCCCGGGCCGAACCTTGGAGGACGTCCGTTCCGGATTGAACCAGCCTTGTGTTCCTGCGCAGGCAGGAGCCCAGGGCGCAAGGGCACTTCGGCTGGGCCCTGGGCTCCTGCTTTCGCAGGAGCACGGATTCCGTCTGAATCGGATCGACGCTATTTGTCGCTGCGTATCTGGAAGCCGGTGTCCATCGGGCAAGGCAGGTCATTCGGATTGAGATGGGCATAAAGCGCGAGCAGGCTGGACAGATCTCCCGTCGAGGCCTCCCGGATTTGAAGCGCCGGTGTCAATCAGTTCTCCGGAGCGACGGAAATCTCATAATCGCTGATCTGCCGGTCGCCGATGCCGAGCGCCGGCCAGGCTTCGCGGAAGGCGTTCATGTGGGCGCTGGCGGAATGGGCCTGCCGCGCCGCCGCGTCGACATAGATTTCGAACACGCGGATGAGGCCGGGGTCCAGCAGGTCCTCGGCGAAGCTGTAGGTGAGGCAACCCGGTTCGGCCCGCGTTGCCTCGATCATGCGGGCGAGGACCGGCCGGGCCTCCGCCAGCCGGTCCGCCGGGACGCGGATGGTGCCCGCGACGATAATCACCGGATCGGCGAGTCCGGCGCGAGGCGCATGTCGAGATAATTGTCCACGCTCATCATGAGCTGGTCGAGCTCATGCTCGTAGAAATGATTGGCGTTGCGGATCTCATCATGGTGGATGGTGATGCCCTTCTGGGTGCGCAGCTTGTCGACCAGCTTCTGCACCGAGACGGCGGTGACCACCTCGTCGTTCACGCCCTGCACGATGATGCCCGAGGCCGGGCAGGGGGCAAGGAACGAGAAGTCGTACATGTTGGCGGGCGGCGAGACCGAGATGAAGCCGCGCACTTCGGGCCGGCGCATGAGGAGCTGCATGGCGATCCACGCGCCGAAGGAGAAGCCGGCGATCCAGGTCGTCTGCGCCTCGGGATGGAAGCTCTGCACCCAGTCGAGCGCGGCGGCGGCATCGGAGAGTTCGCCGATGCCGTTGTCGAACACGCCCTGGCTGCGGCCCACACCCCGGAAATTGAAGCGCAGCGTCGCGAAGCCGCGCTTCACGAAGGTCTTGTAGAGCGCCTGGGTGATCCGGTCGTTCATCGTGCCGCCGCCCTGCGGATGCGGATGCAGGATCAGCGCGACGGGCGCGCGCGGGCGGGGCGGGGGGCTGAAGCGGCCTTCGAGGCGGCCTTCCGGACCGGGAAAGATGACGTCGGGCATGGCACCTGTGACTTGGAAATGAACAGGGCGCCGGCCGGGAAGCTGACGCCGAGGGAACGCGGGCTTATATAGGCGGAACGCGCAATTTCGCAATCTTCTTGGACTGGCAATCTTCTTGGACTGATTGTGCGCAGCATCCGGACAAGGACCTGAATGGCGACCCGCATCTATCTCGACCATGCCGCGACCACGCCGCTGCTTCCCGCCGCGCGGGACGCGATGCTGGCGGGGTTCGCGGACTGGGCCAACCCCTCCTCGCCGCACGCGGCCGGCCGCCGGGCCCGCGCCCTGCTCGAAGAGGCGCGGCGGCGCATCGCGGCCGCGCTGGACTGGGACGGGCCTGTGATCTTCACCGGCGGGGCGAGCGAGGCGATCGCGCTGGCGCTGGGCCGGACGGTGGCGCGGGAGGTCCGCGCGGGCGCGACCGAGCATGACGCCGTGCTGCGCGCCATCCCGCCGGACCGGCGGATCGCCGTGGATGGCGAGGGCATCGTCCGCCTGGCCGACGATCCCGCCCCCGGCACGCTGTTCGCGATCCAGCAGGTCAACAGCGAGACGGGAGTGATCCAGCCGCTCGATGCGCTGGCCGAACGCATCCATGCGGGCGGCGGCCTGCTGTTCGCGGACTGCAGCCAGAGCGCCGGCAAGCTGCCGCTGCCGGTCCGCGCGGACATGATCGCCGTCAGCGCGCACAAGCTCGGCGGGCCGATCGGCATCGGCGCCCTGCTGGTGCGCGATCTGGCGCGGCTGCGGCCGGGCGGCGGGCAGGAGCAGGGCTATCGGCCCGGGACCGAGGCGATGCCGCTGGCGCTGGGCTTCGCCGCCGCGCTGGAGGCCGACCGCGCCTGGCTCGCGCATGCCGCCGGCTGGCGCGCGCGCCTCGACGCGGGCATTCGCGCGGCCGGGGGCATGGTGGTGGCGGAAGGCGCGCCGCGCCTGCCGACGATCGGCAGCTATCGCATGCCCGGCGTCTCGGCGCAGGCGCAGCTCATCCGGTTCGACATGGCGGGATTCGCCGTGTCGGCGGGCAGCGCCTGCTCCTCGGGGAGCCTGCGCCCCAGCCATGTGCTCGCCGCCATGGGGTGGGAGGATGCGGCCTCGGGCGAGGTGCTCCGTGTCAGTCTGGGCCACGACACGCGGGATGAGGCGATTGACGCCTTTCTCGCGCAGTGGCACGCCATGGCGACGGGAACGCGATAAATGATTTATCTGGATTATCAGGCCACGACGCCGCTCGCGCCGGAGGTTGCCGAGGCGATGGGCGAAGCTATGGCCCATTATGGCAACCCCAGCAGCGCACACCGGATCGGCCGCATGGCCGCCGCCGATGTCGAACTCGCGCGCGACCGGATCAACGCCGCGCTCGGCAAGCGCGATGGGCGGCTCATCTTCACGAGCGGCGCGACCGAGGCGCTGAACATCGCCATCCACGGCACGGCGCTGGACGCGCCCCCGGGCCGCCGGCGGGTCATCACGCTCGCGAGCGAGCATGCCGCGGTGCTCGATACGGTCATGGCGCTGCGGCACGAGGGCTTCGAGCCGGTCATCCTGCCGGTCGGGCCGGACGGTCTGGTCGATCTCGATATCGCGGAGGCGGCGATCGACGGGCGCGCCGCCCTGCTCGCGGTCATGCAGGTCAACAACGAGATCGGCGTGATGCAGCCGCTGGACGCGCTCATGCGGATCGCGCGGGCCGGCGACGTGCCGGTGCTGTGCGATGCGGTGCAGGGCTTCGGCAAGTTCCCCGTGCCCGATGCGGACATGGTGGTGGTGAGCGCGCACAAGATCCATGGGCCCAAGGGCATCGGCGCGCTGTGGCTGCGCGAGGGGCTGGACCTGCCGCCGCTCATGCATGGAGGAAGCCAGGAGAAGGGCATCCGCCCGGGCACGCTCTCGCCCATGCTGTGCGCGGGCTTCGGCGTCGCGGCGAGCCTGGCGGCGGAGCGGCGGGCGACGGATCTCGCGCATGTCGAGACGCTGTGGGCGCGGGCGCTGGAGCTGTTCGCGGACTGGCGGATCAACGGCTCATCGCGCGCGCGCTATCATGGCAATCTCAACCTGCGCCGCGCGGGGCTGGATGCCGCGCGGCTGATTTCCCAGGTGCGCAATGTCGCCCTCTCGCTCGGCTCGGCCTGCGCGAGCGGCTCGGGACGGCCCAGCCATGTCCTGAAGGCGATCGGCCTTGGCGACGGGGAGGCACGCGGTTCGTTGCGCATGGGCTTCGGGCGCTACACGACTCTCGCGGAGCTGGAGGAGGCGGCGATGCTCATCAAGGAGGCTGCCGCCACGCAGAAGGTCGCGGCATGACGCTGGTGCGCTTCATCAGCGCCGATGGGCGGCAGGTGGAGGAGGTCGATGCCGCGCCGGGCGACAATCTGCTCGATGTCGCGCAGGCCGCTGGCCAGCCGCTGGAAGGCACATGCGAGGGGCAGATGGCCTGTTCGACCTGCCATGTCATCGTCGATCCGGGCGACTTCGCGCAGCTTCCCCGCGCCAGCGAGGAAGAGGAGGACATGCTCGACCTCGCCGCCGCGACGACCCGGACCAGCCGCCTCGCCTGCCAGATCATGCTGCGCGCGGACATGGCGGCGCTCACCGTGCGCATTCCCGCCGAGCGGCGGAACATGCAGGGGGTCTGAGGCGGTTTCGGGGAACCGATCCGCGACAGGATCGTCCGTTCTCTGGTGATGGGCGGGGCTGCGGCCATGTCGGCCCGGTCCGTGCTCATGCCCGAAAACGGAGCAGATCATGGACATTGGCCTGATGGCCCGCGAATTCAGCGCGCATCTCGTTTCGATCCTGCTGGCGATGGTCGGGGCGATCCTCGTTTTCCTGATCGGCCGCTGGCTGATCGGCTTCGTCGTCCGTCTGGTCACGGCCGCGCTGACCCGGCGGGACGTGGACGAGACGCTCCAGCGCTATCTCTCCTCGATCATCTCGGTGCTGCTCAACATCGTGCTGGTGGTCGGCATCCTGGGCTATTTCGGCGTGGAGACGACGAGCTTCGCGGCGCTGCTGGCCGGTGCCGGCCTCGCCATCGGCGCCGCCTGGGCCGGCTTGCTCTCCAATTTCGCGGCGGGCGCCTTCATCATCATCTTCCGGCCCTACAAGGTCGGGGATTTCGTGGCGATCGCCGGCATCAGCGGGCGGGTGGAGGAGATCGGCCTGTTCTCGACCAGCCTCTCGACGCCGCAGGGGGTGCAGGCGATCATCGGCAACGCCAAGGTCTCCGGCGAGATCATCCAGAATTACTCGGCCAACGCCTGTCGCCGCGTGGACCTGACGGCGCAGCTCCCGCCCGGCGTCGATCCCGGCGCGGCGATGGCCCGCCTGCGCAAGCACCTCGCCGCCATGCCGGATGTCGCCGAGGACCCCGCGCCCGAGGTGGAGATCCTCGAGGTGAACGAACATGGCACGAAGCTCGCCGTGCGGCCCTTCACTCGCAACGAGACTTACTGGCAGGTCTATTTCGCGACCAACAAATATATTGCCGATTGCCTGTCGGAAACCGGCGCGGCCGCTCCGGCGTAAGGTACGGGAACGGGCGGGCGCATGCCTGCCCGCGAGGATGGGGGGCCGTCCGTTCCGGATAGACCCGGCTTGCGCGCCCGCGCAGGCAGGCGCCCGGAGCGCAAGGGCACTCGGCTGGGCCCTGGGCGCCTGCCTGCGCAGGAGCACTGATGCCGTTCGCGCGGATCGACTCTAGAGCCGATCCGCTTCAGATTGAATCGGATCGGCTCCGTTTTTCCATTTGTTTGCCGTGATTTCCGAGCCGGCGGATGGGTCCATCCGCCTCGAAATCACTCTAGCGGGCAGCGGGCTCCCACAGCTCGATCTTGGTGCCGTCGGGGTCGATGATCCAGGCGAAGCGCCCATTCCCGTCGCTGTCGTCGCGGCCGGTGGGGGTGACGCCCCTGGCGTCCAGCCGCGCGAGGAACGCATCGAGATCGTCGACCGCGAAATTGATCATGAAGCTGCCCTCGGACGGCGCGAAATAGTCGCTCTTCGCGTCGAACGGGCTCCAGATCTGATAGGGCGGGCGTCCCGGCGCGCCGTCCGCGAACATGGCCCCGTTCCAGCCTTCCATGCCGATGCCCAGCACATCGCGATACCAGCGGGCGAGCGCCGCCGGATCGGGAGACCGGAAGAAGATGCCGCCAAGGCCGGTGATGCGGCCGGGCGCGGGGTCTGTCTCGCTCATCGATCATCCTCCCTGCCTGCGGCGGCGATGCGCGGCGGCTTGCATTTTCCCCGCATCGCCGCCATATGCGCGCCCGGAAGTCGGGCGGACGCAGTCTTCGCCAACCTGGTCAGGTCCTGACGGAAGCAGCCACAACGAATTCGCTGCGGGTCGTTCCGGCTTCCACCTTTCCTTTCACGCCATTTCCTTCACGCCGCTGCCGCCGCCGGTTCCGGCGCGCGCAGCAGGCGCGGCGCCAGCGCCAGCCTGAAGAGCAGGAAGACGACGCCCGCCGTCGCCGCGAAGCCGGCATGCATCAGCCAGAAGGCCGGCGTCGGCATCGTCTCGTAGAAGCCGCCGACCCATCCGACGAGCGCGTTCGCCGCGAAGAAGGCGAGATAATAGAGGCCGATCACCGTCGCGTTGATCGCCTTTGGAGCCAGCCGCGCGAACAGCGCGAGGCTGACCGGCAGCAGATGCGCGAAGCCGATCGAATTGAGCAGCTCGAACATCATCGGCCAGAACAGGCCGATCTTCTGGTGCGCTTCCGGCGCGCTCGCCGCGGCGGTGGCGAGGCAGAGCATCCCGCCGATCGAGAAGATGGAGCCGATGATCATCTTGCCTAGCTCGTCCGGCTCCTTCCAGCGCTTGCCGAACCAGCGATAGAAGAGCGCGACGATCGCGAGGAAGCTCACCGAGACGATGGCGTCCAGCGTCACGAGGAAGGAGGTCGGCAGGCGCGTGCCGAAGAAGACGAGATCGAACTTCTCGTCGCCCCAGACCAGATAGGCATTGAAGATCTGGTTGTTGGGCACGATGGCGATGGCCATCACCGGGATCAGGATGAGCACGGCGACCAGCGCCAGCCAGTCCGCCCGCCCCATCGCCTCGCGCGGCGCATCGGCCCTGTCCGCCTTGCCCTGCGCCGTGAAATGCTCGGAGGGCAGATATGTCTGCCCCGCCAGATAGATGGCGAGGCCGATCAGCATGCCCACGCCGGCCGCGCCGAAGCCCCAGTGCCAGCCGATCTTCTCGCCCAGCGTGCCGACGATCAGCGGCGCGGCGATCACGCCGCCGTTGATGCCGAGGTAGAAGATCTGGAAGGCGTCCGCCCGCCGCAGGTCGTCGGGCTTGTAGAGCGCGCCGACCTGGCTCGCGATATTGCCCTTGAACATGCCGCAGCCCAGCACCATGCAGAGCAGCGCGAACAGGAAGCTCGCGTCGAACGCCATCAGGAAATGGCCGAGCGCCATGGTGACGCCGCCCAGGATCACCGTGCGCCGCTTGCCCAGCAGCCGGTCGGCGAGCAGCCCGCCCAGGATGGGCGTCAGATAGACGCTGGCCGCATAGGTGCCGAAGATGGCCGAGGCGAGCGGCTGTCCGTCCAGTCCCCGATAGAGCGGGAGCTGCCGGAAGGCGTCCATCAGGGCGATATGCTCGACATGGCCCGGCAGCAGCAGATATTTGACCATGTAGAGCACGAGCAGCGTCTGCATGCCATAGTAGGAGAAGCGCTCCCATGCCTCGGTGAAGGCGAGATAGGCCAGCCCCTTGGGATGCCCCAGAAAAGCCCGGTCGGCATGGTCGGCAAGGGTGAGGTCGGGTGTCGCTTCGGCTGTGGTCATGCGGATGATGTCCCGGCAGGCATGGGGATGTTGCCCGAATTTAGAGGCCCGATCGCCGGCAAATGCAAGCTTGGGCGCGCGCGAGGCGGGACAGCGGCGAGGGGAGGGGCGATCCGGCGCCCGTCCTGTCCGAGCCGCGCTCCGCCCCGGATCAGCATCCGCCATCGCCGGACCCTATCAACGTCAGAAGCAAAATTGCTTTGCCCTGGCGGCTGCGCGCTCTCATATGCGCCAACCCTTCGCAGCACCCATGAGGCCATTTCCATGAGCGATGATTTCGACTTCGACCTGTTCGTCATTGGCGCGGGATCGGGCGGCGTGCGCGCCTCGCGGGTCGCGGCGGGCCATGGCGCCCGGGTCGCGGTCGCGGAGGAATATAAGGTTGGCGGCACCTGCGTCATCCGCGGCTGCGTGCCCAAGAAGCTGCTCGTCTATGGCGCGCATTTCGCCGAGGACATCAAGGATGCCGAGCGCTTCGGCTGGTCCGTGCCGGACCTGACCTTCGACTGGCCGACGCTGCGGGACAATGTCATCAACGAGGTCGCGCGGCTGGAGGGCCTCTACCAGCAGACGCTCGACAACAACAAGGTGACCACCTTCCATGAGCGCGCGACGATCGAGGGGCCGCACGACATCCGCCTCGCCAGCGGCAAGCGCGTCACGGCGAAATATATCCTCGTCGCGACCGGCGCCTGGCCGAACATCCCGGATGTACCCGGGGCCGAGCATGGCATCACTTCCAACGAGGTGTTCCACCTCGAGGCGATGCCGAAGCGCGTCGCCATCTTCGGCGGCGGCTATATCGCCAACGAGTTCGCCGGCATCTTCAATGAGTTCGCCTGCGCGGTGACGCTGGTGCTGCGCGGCGACCAGATCCTGCGCGGCTATGACGAGCAGATCCGGGACCGGCTGCTGCAGATCAGCATGGCGAAGGGCATCCAGTTCCGCTTCAACGCGCCGCTGGAGAAGATCGAGAAGCAGGAGGACGGCTCGCTCAGGGTCTTCGTGGGTGGCGGCGCGCCGATCGAGACCGATCTCGTGCTCTTCGCCACCGGCCGCAATCCCAAGATCGACGGGCTCGGGCTGGAGAATGCCGGCGTCGAGGTGGAGCAGGGCGCGATCAGGGTCGATGCGCATAACCGCACCAATGTCGAGAGCATCTATGCCGTGGGCGACGTCACCAACCGCGTGCAATTGACGCCCGTGGCGATCCGCGAGGGCCATGCCTTCGCCGATACCGTCTTCGGCGGCAATCCGCGCACGGTCGATTACGACTGCATTCCTTCGGCCGTGTTCAGCCATCCGCCGATCGGCGCGGTCGGCATGACGGAGGGCGAGGCGCGCAACAGGCTGGGCAGCGTGAAGATCTACACGTCCGACTTCCGCCCGATGAAGAACACGCTCACCGGTCGCAACGAGCGCAGCCTCTACAAGATGATCTGCAATGGCGACACCGGGCAGGTGGTGGGCATCCACATGATCTCGCCCGACGCGCCGGAAATCCTGCAGGCCGCCGCCATCGCGGTGAAGGCCGGGCTCACCAAGGCGCAGTTCGACGAGACCGTGGCGCTGCACCCGACCATGGCGGAAGAGCTGGTGCTGATGCGGTGAACGGACCGGTCGGGGGCGCGTGATGCGCATCATAAATCCGGACGATTTCCTCCAGACGCCGGCAGGCCGCGTCTGGACGCCGGAGCGCAGCGCGGAAGCCTGGGAGGCGTGCTATCGCGCTCTGGAGGAATGCGTCATGCCGCTCGCGCGCGTGGCGCGCGTCGTGCTGGTGTGCGGCGTTCAGGGCGCGGGCAAGACGCACTGGATTGCCGCGCAGCCGGACCATCGGGAGGAGGTCGTTTATTTTGACGCCGCGCTCCCCGGCGCGCGTCATCGCAGGCCGATCGTCGCGATCGCCCGGCGGCACGGCGTGCCGATCGACGCGGTCTTGATCAGGGTGCCGCTGCAAACGGCGCTGGATCGAAACGCGCGCAGAGCCGCGGACATTCGTGTGCCGGAGGAAGCCGTGCGCTTGGTGGCGGAGCGGTTCGAGGCCCCCACGCCGGAAGAGGGGTTCGGGCGCATCCGGATCGTTGACGGAACGGGCGGCGCCGCGCGCTTCGATCACCTGATCCCGTAGGGCACGATGCCGCGCTGGCCCTGCTCGATGTGGATCGGCCGGTCGAGCGGGGGGAAGGCGCGCTGCAGGCAGCCTTCGCGCGGACAGAGGCGGCAGGACATGCCGATCGGCGTGGCGGCGGCCTCGTCGGTGAGGCGCAGGCCATCGGCATAGATGAAATTGGCGGCGTGTTCGATCTCGCAGCCCAGCGTCACCGCATAGCGGCGCGGCGTGCGGGCATAGCTGCCCGAGGGCTTCACGAGGCCCCGGGCCATCGAGACATAGCGCACCCCGTCCGGCATCTCGGCGAGCTGGACGACGATGCGGTCGGGGATCGCCACGGCCTCATGCACGCCCCAGAGCGGGCAGGCGCCGCCGAAGCGGGCGAACTGGAGCCGCGTGGCGCTGTGCCGCTTGGTGATGTTGCCGGCCATGTCGACCCGGCAGAAATAGAAGGGGATGCCCCGCTGGCCCGGCCGCTGCAGGGTGGAAAGGCGATGGCAGGCCTGCTCGAAGCTGACGCCGAACTGGCGGGCGAGCGGATCGATGTCGTGACGCAGATCCCGCGCCGCCTGACGGAAGTCGCCATAGGGCATGAGCAGCGCGCCGGCGGCATAGTTGGCGAGGCCGAGGCCGAGCAACTGGTCCGCGATCGGATCGCCGAGCTGCGCATCCGCGACGATCCGCGCCATCTCCCCACCCAGCTCGAACTGCATGAGCTGGCTGGCGAGCTGGAACATGCGACTGGGGAGCGCGAGCGCGGCGTTGATGCGCAGCACATTGTCCTGCGCGTCGTGGCGATGGAGCATGGTGCGGTCATTCTCGCTCAGCACGGTCTCGCAGCCATGCCGCTCGGCCAGCGCGCGCGTCAGCAGGTCGGGCGCGCGGCTGCCCGCCACGCCGAGCCGCGCGCTCAGTGCCTCGGCCGCCACGTCCAGCTCGTGGATATAGTTGCCCGCCGCGTGGAACCAGTCGCGCACCGTCTCCCATGAGGCGCGCGCGGCGGGCGCGGCATCGGCGGCGATCGCTTCCTCCATCATCGCGAGCCGCTCCTGCGTCTGGCGCAGCGCATGGTGCAGCTCGACATAGCGGGCGGCGAAGTCGGGATAATGGAGGTGCAGCCGCTCGGCCCGCTCGGGATCGGGCGGGGGCGAGCCGAGGCCGGGATTGGCGAGCGCCCAGTTGAAGGCGCCCAGCAACTGCTCCTCCTGCCGCTCGTCGAAGGAGGACCAGTCGAGCGGGAAGGCGCTGGCGAGCGCGGCCTTCACCTTGGCGGTGAGCGGCCGGTCGTCATTCTCGAGCTGGGAGAGATAGGAGACGGAGATGCCCAGCAGCGCCGCCATGGCCTTCTGGTCCATCCGCGCATCGAGACGGAGCTGGCGGACCTTCTGTCCGACGAACAGGCGCGTGCCACGGGCCAAGCAATGCGTCTCCTGCGGAGGGCGGGTGAGGTCGGTTCGCATAATCCGCAATCGCTCACTTCGCAACTCCGCAAGTTTGCAAAGCGGCTGGCGTGACAAAGCCGGTCATGCGCCATATGCAAGCATCTCCCGGTTTCGCAAATTGGAGAATCCATGTCCGGTCTGCTGGTGATCGAGCAGCTTGAGACGAAACGCGCCGCCGCGCGGCTGGGCGGCGGGCAGGCGCGGATCGACGCGCAGCATGCCAAGGGCAAGCTCGCCGCGCGCGAGCGGCTGGACGTGCTGCTGGACGAAGGCTCGTTCGAGGAGCTCGACATGTATGTCGAGCACAACTGCACCGATTTCGGCATGGATGCGCAGCATGTCCCGGGCGATGGCGTCGTGACCGGATCGGGCACGATCAACGGCCGGCTGGTCTTCGTCTTCTCGCAGGATTTCACCGTGTTCGGCGGCTCGCTCTCCGAGCGGCACGCGCAGAAGATCTGCAAGATCATGGACATGGCGATGAAGGTCGGCGCGCCGGTCATCGGCCTCAACGACAGCGGCGGCGCGCGCATCCAGGAGGGCGTCGCGTCGCTCGGCGGCTATGCCGAGGTGTTCCAGCGCAACGTGCTGGCCTCGGGCGTGGTGCCGCAACTCAGCCTGGTCATGGGCCCGTGCGCGGGCGGCGCGGTCTATTCGCCGGCGATGACCGATTTCATCTTCATGGTGAAGGACAGCAGTTACATGTTCGTCACCGGCCCCGACGTTGTGAAGACCGTCACGAACGAAAAGGTCTCGCAGGAGGAACTCGGGGGCGCCGTGACGCATACCACGAAGTCGGGAGTCGCCGATCTGGCCTTCGATAACGACATCGACGCCCTGCTCGCCGCTCGCGACTTCGTGGACCTGTTGCCGGCGAGCAATCGCGTGGAGTCGCCCGAGCGTCCGACCGCCGATCCGTGGGACCGGGTGGAGCCGGGCCTCGACACGCTCATTCCGGCGAGCGCCAACCAGCCCTACGACATGCACGAGGTCATCCGCAAGACGCTGGACGAGGGCGATTTCTTCGAGATCCAGCCGGCCCATGCCGCCAACATCATCTGCGGTTTCGGGCGGATCGAGGGGCGCACGGTGGGCGTGGTCGCCAACCAGCCGATGGTGCTGGCCGGCGTGCTGGACATCAACAGCTCCAAGAAGGCCGCGCGTTTCGTGCGCTTCTGCGATGCCTTCGCGATCCCGATCGTCACCTTCGTGGACGTGCCCGGCTTCCTGCCCGGCACCGCGCAGGAACATGCCGGCATCATCAAGCACGGCGCCAAGCTGCTCTTCGCCTATGGCGAGGCGACCGTGCCGAAGATCACCGTCATCACGCGCAAGGCCTATGGCGGCGCCTATGACGTCATGGCCTCCAAGCATCTGCGCGGCGATCTCAACTTCGCCTGGCCGACCGCCGAGATCGCCGTGATGGGCGCCAAGGGCGCGGTGGAGATCATCTTCCGCAAGGATGCCGGCGACCCGGAGAAGATCGCCGCGCGCACCCGCGAATATGAAGAGCGCTTCGCCAATCCCTTCGTGGCGGCGTCCAAGGGCTTCATCGACGAAGTGATCATGCCCCATTCCACGCGCCGCCGCATCGCGCTCGGCCTGCGCAAGCTGCGCGGCAAGCAGCTCGAAAATCCGTGGAAGAAGCATGACAATATTCCGCTATGATGCTGCCCGGCAGGCGCGGCGCGGCCGCGCGTCCTGAGGAGCAGCGCAGAGCCATGGCGATTGTCCGTCCCGATTCCACCGGAAGGCCCGCTCCTGCGCGTGTCGCCGGCATAGCCGTCCTTGCCGTCGTCACGCTGATGGCGGGGGCCTGCAAGCGGACGGCCGAGCGGGATGCCGCCAACGAACTTGCCGCGATCGGCAAGGCGATGAACGCGACGGACCGGGCGCCAGCGGCCAACGCCGCCGAGGCGCCGCCCGCGCCGGACGTGGCGGAGGCGGCCCGCGCCCTGCCGGCGATCGACGGCTATGTGCCCCGCCAGATGGTCGCGCTGGGCGACGGCCGCGTGGCGCTCATCGGCACGATCGAGAAGAAGGACGCCGCCCATGTCGAGACGGGCTGGCTGTCGGTCCATTATCTCGATCGTTCCGGATCGGGGTACAAGGTCGCGGGGGCGTGGCCGCAGCAGGCGGCGGGCAACGGCTTCGGGAGCGCGCCGTCGTCCTGGCGGGTGAGCGACCGGCTGAGCGACAATCCCACGGTCGTCACCGAGGCGGGCTATGGCAACCAGGGCAGCTTCTGCACCTGGTTCGCGCTCACCGAACTCGCGCCGGGCGCGCCGGTGACGAGCAAGGTGGTGCTGTCCGGCTATGACGACAGCGGCTTCCAGGAAGACCCCGCCAAGGCCACGATGCTCACCGGCATCATGACGAACATCGTCAAGGGACAGAGCTTCGACGTGATCTTCAACGGCAAGCGGCACTTCACCGATCATTATGTCCGGCAGGGCGGCAAATGGGTGCTTCAGGGCCCCGAAAGCGGCCTCAGGGAATGTCTCGGCTGAGACGGTCCGGGATGCGGGACAGCCTGTGCAACAAGGATTTTCCATGACCGATTCCACCCTCATCCTTTCCTATGCCCGCACGCCGATGGGCAGCTTCCAGGGCAGTCTCGCGGGAGCGACCGCGCCGCAGCTCGGCGCGGCGGTGGTCCGGGCGGCGGTGGAGCGCGCCGCTGTCGATCCGGCGGCGGTGGAGCGCGCCTATATGGGCTGCGTGCTGCCGGCCGGGCTGGGGCAGGCGCCCGCGCGGCAGGCTTCGCGGGGAGCGGGCTTGCCGGATTCCGTCGAGGCGACGACCATCAACAAGATGTGCGGCAGCGGCATGAAGGCCGCGATGCTGGCGGCCGACGCCATCGCGGCGGGCTCGGCGGACCTCATCGTCGCGGGCGGCATGGAGAGCATGACCAACGCGCCCTATCTCATGAAGAAGCACCGCGCCGGCGCGCGCATCGGCCATGACGTCATCTACGATCACATGATGCTCGACGGGCTGGAGGATGCCTATGAGCCGGGCAAGGCGATGGGCGTGTTCGCCGAGGGCACGGCGCGCGACTATCAGTTCACGCGCGAGATGCAGGATGCCTATGCGATCGAATCCCTGACCCGGGCGCAGAAGGCGCAGGCAAGCGGCTGGTTCGACGCGGAGATCGTGCCCGTCGAGGTGGCGACGCGCAAGGGCAGCGAGACGGTGGCGAAGGACGAGCAGCCCCTGAAGGGCGATCCCTCCAGGATCCCGTCGCTGCGCCCGGCCTTCGCGAAGGACGGCACGATCACGGCCGCCAATGCCAGCTCCATCTCGGACGGCGCGGCGGCGCTGGTGCTGGCGGGCGCATCATGGGCCGGGAAGAACGGCGCGAACCCGGTGGCGCGGATCGTCGGGCACGCGGCCTTCGCCCGGCTTCCGGCGGAGTTCACCATCGCCCCGATCGGCGCGATCGGGAAGCTGCTGGCGAAGACCGGCTGGAGCGTGAACGATGTCGACCTGTTCGAGATCAACGAGGCCTTCGCGGTCGTCACCATGGCGGCGATGCACGATCTTTCCATCCCGCACGAGAAGGTGAACATCCACGGCGGGGCGACGGCCATGGGGCACCCTGTCGGCGCGTCCGGCGCGCGCATCGTCGCGACATTGCTGAGCGCCCTTGCGCGCACCGGCGGCAAGCGCGGCGTGGCGGCGCTGTGCATCGGCGGCGGCGAGGCGACGGCCATGGCGGTGGAATTGTTGTGATGGACGGGATGGCGCCTCAAGTTGGCGGGGAAGCGCGGTTGCGATGGCCTGCGCTTTCCGGCTTCCTGTCGACATGCTGCCATGGCGACGACGCATGTTCTGTCCAGCAGGATATCGATGCCGCGCTTGCTCCACTGCCATCGAGTGAGCGCCAGCGGCTCGCGGTCGAATGGCGGGATTGGAACGCGGCACATCCGTTCGATGATATCCGGTTTGCGATCGAGGCGCTCGACGACGGCATCGTCTTCGACCGGGCATCTCACGCACGCCAGTTCATGATTGACCTTCGCGACCGGATTGTCGGCCCGGCCCGGCGTGAGGCCGGCGCGGAAGGGCAGCCATGAAGCTCGGCCGCCTCAACCATGTCGGCGTGGCGACGCCCTCGCTGGAGCAGGCCGTGGCCTTCTGGCGCGATGTGATGGGCGCGACACAGATCTGCGCGCCGTTCGACATGGCGGCGCAGGGCGTGCGCGTCTGCTTCGTCGAGACGCCGGGCGCGGACGGCACGGCGGGCACGCAGATCGAGCTGCTGGAGCCGCTGGGCGCGGCCTCGCCGATCGCCGCCTTCCTCGCGAGGAACCCGGCGGGCGGCCAGCATCATCTGGCCTTCGAGGTGCCGGACATCCATGAAGCGAAGGCGTGGTTCGAGGGGCAGGGCAAGCGCGTGCTGGGCGAACCGCGCATCGGCGCGCACGGCACGCCGGTCTTCTTCGTGCATCCCCGGGACATGAACGGCGTGCTGACCGAGATCATGGAAACGCCGAAGGGAGCGGGGCATTGAGCTACGAGACGATCGGCCTCGCCATCGAGGATGGCGTCGCATTGCTGACCTTCCGACGGCCCGAGAAGCTGAATGCGCTGACGCCCGGCCTGTTCGTCGAGGCGATGACGGCGATCGAGACCGCGCTGGCGGCCGGCGCGCGCGCTGGTCATCACCGGCGAGGGACGGGCCTTCTCCTCGGGCGCCGATCTGACCGGCGACGGCGCCGAGGGCTTGCCCGCCGATCTGGGGGAGATCATCGACAAGGCCTATAATCCCTTCGCCCGCACGCTCGCTTCGCTCGACATTCCGGTCGTGACCGCCGTCAATGGCCCGGCCGTGGGCGCGGGCTGCGGCTTCGCGCTCTCGGGCGACATCGTCGTCATGGCCCGCTCGGCCTATCTGCTGCTCTCCTTCGTGAACATCGGCCTCGTGCCGGACGCGGGCGCGACATGGATGGTCGCGAAGAGCGCCGGCCGGGCCAAGGCGCTGGAAATGGCGCTGCTCGGCGAGAAGATGAGCGCGCAGGAAGCCCATGACGCCGGGCTCGTCGCGCGCGTGGTGGATGACGAGGCCGTCCTCGACGAAGCCATGGCCATCGCGCGGCGGCTCGCGGCGGGGCCGACCGTGGCGATCGGCCTCATCCGCAAGCAGGTGGCGGCGGCGCTGACGGCCAGCTTCGGCCAGACGCTGGACATCGAGCGGGACAATCAGGCGCAGGCAGGGCGAACGGCGGATTTCAGGGAAGCGGTGACGGCCTTCGCGATGAAGCGCCCGCCTGTCTTCAGGGGAAGCTGATGTCGGACAAGGCCGATCTCGATGCCTGGAAGGCGCTGGCCGACAAGGAAGTGAAGGGGCGCGATCTCGACTGGCCCACGCCGGAGGGGCTTGTCGTCAGGCCGCTCTACACGGCGGCCGATGTGGAAGGGCTCGATCCCGGCCTGCCGGGCTTCGCGCCGTTCACGCGGGGCGTGCGCGCCTCCATGTATGCCGGGCGGCCCTGGACGATCCGCCAATATGCCGGCTTCTCGACCGCCGAGGAAAGCAACGCCTTCTACCGGCGCAATCTCGCGGCGGGGCAGAAGGGCCTTTCCGTCGCGTTCGATCTCGCGACCCATCGCGGCTATGACAGCGATCATCCGCGCGTGACGGGCGATGTCGGCAAGGCGGGCGTGGCGATCGATACGGTCGAGGACATGAAGATCCTGTTCGACGGCATCCCGCTCGACCGGATGTCCGTCTCCATGACCATGAACGGCGCGGTGATCCCCATCCTCGCCTTCTTCATCGTCGCGGCGGAGGAGCAGGGCGTTCCTCGGGAGAAGCTGGACGGGACCATCCAGAACGACATCCTCAAGGAGTTCATGGTCCGCAACACCTATATCTATCCGCCCGCGCCCTCCATGCGGATCATCTCGGACATCTTCGCCTATACGGCGGACCATATGCCGAAGTTCAACAGCATCTCCATCTCCGGCTATCATATGCAGGAGGCGGGGGCGACGGCGGTGCAGGAACTGGCCTTCACCATCGCGGACGGCATCGAATATGTGAAGAACGGCGTCGCCTCGGGGCTGGATATCGATCGCTTCGCGGGGCGGCTCAGCTTCTTCTTCGCCATCGGCATGAACTTCTTCATGGAAGTGGCCAAGCTGCGCGCCGCCCGGCTGCTCTGGCACCGGGCGATGACGACGCTGGGCGCGAAGGACGAGCGCTCGAAGATGCTGCGCACCCATTGCCAGACCTCGGGCGTGTCGCTGACCGAGCAGGACCCCTACAACAACGTCATCCGCACCACGATCGAGGCGATGGCCGCGATGCTGGGCGGCACCCAGTCGCTGCACACCAATGCGCTGGACGAGGCGATCGCGCTGCCCACCGATTTCTCCGCCCGCATCGCGCGCAACACGCAGATCGTGCTGCAGGAGGAGACGGGAATGACGAAGGTCGTCGATCCGCTCGGCGGCTCCTATTATGTCGAGGCGCTCACCAGTGAGCTGGCCGAGGCGGCACAGGCGATCATCGACCGGGTGGCGGCCGAGGGCGGCATGGCGAAGGCCGTCGCCGCCGGCTGGCCCAAGGCGATGATCGAGGAAGCCGCCGCCGCCCGTCAGGCGCGGGTCGACCGGGGCGAGGACGTGATCGTCGGCGTCAACAAATACCGGCTGGCGGACGAGGCGCCGATCGAGATCCTCGAGGTGGACAATCATGCCGTGCGCGAGGCGCAGATCGCGCGGATCAGGCAGGTGAAGGCGGCGCGCGACGAGGCGGCCTGCCGCGGGGCGCTGGCGGCGCTGGAAGCCGGGGCGGAGGGCAAGGGCAATCTCCTCGCCCTCGCCGTCGAGGCGGCGCGCGCCCGCGCCACGCTGGGCGAGATCTCCGCCGCGATGGAGGCCGCGTTCGGCCGCTACGCCACGGTGCCGACGCCCGTCAAAGGCGTCTATGCCGCGCCCTATCGCGCCGACACGCGCTGGGCGACCATCGTCGAGGGCGTGGAAGCCGTCGAGCGGCGGCTGGGGCGCAAGCCGCGCATCCTGATCGCCAAGATGGGGCAGGACGGCCATGATCGCGGCGCCAATGTGATCGCGTCGGCCTTCGGCGACCTGGGCTTCGACGTCACCAGCGGTCCGCTGTTCCAGACACCGGAAGAGACGGCGGCGCTGGCGCTGGAGAAGGATGTCGACGTGGTCGGCGCGTCCAGCCTCGCGGCGGGGCACAAGACGCTGATCCCGGAACTGATCCGCCATCTGCGCGAGGCGGGCCGGGCGGACATCCGGGTGATCGCCGGCGGCGTCATCCCGGCGCAGGATTATGAGGCGCTGCGGGCGGCCGGGGTCCAGGGCATTTACGGTCCGGGCACCAATGTGCTGGACTCGGCCGAGGATGTGCTGCGCCTGCTCGGCCACAATATGCCCTCGCCGGAATCGGTCTGATCGGCCATGAGAGCGCGAAAGCCTGCACGGAGATGGGATTGCCGATGACCGACCATATCGAAACGCTCGCCATTCATGCGGGCACCGAGCCAGACCCGACGACGAACGCGCGCATCACGCCCATCTACCAGACCGCCTCCTATGTGTTCGACAGCCCGGATCATGCCGCCGCGCTGTTCGCGCTCAACGAGTTCGGCAACATCTACACGCGCCTCATGAACCCCACCAACGGGGCGTTCGAAGGCAAGATCGCGGCGATGGAAGGCGGCGCGGCGGCGCTGGCCACCGCATCGGGCCATGCCGCGCAGTTCCTCGCCTTCCACACGCTGATGGAGCCGGGCTGCCATATCGTGGCCGCCAAGAAGCTCTATGGCGGCTCGCTCAACCAGATCGGCCACAGCTTCCGCAAGATGAGCTGGGACTCGACCTTCGTCGATGCGGACGATCCCGCCAATGTCGCGGCGGCCATCACGGAGAAGACCCGCGCCGTCTTCATCGAGAGCCTCGCCAATCCCGGCGGCGTGGTGCAGGACATCGCGGCCATCGCGAAGGTCGCGCATGAAGCCGGCGTGCCGCTCATCGTCGACAATACGCTGGCGACGCCCATCCTGTGCCGTCCCATCGAGCATGGCGCGGACATCGTCGTCCATTCGGCGACCAAGTTCCTGGGCGGCCATGGCAATTCGCTGGCGGGCGTGATCGTGGACGCGGGCACGTTCGACTGGGCGAAGGCGGGCAAATATCCCTATCTCAGCGAGCCCAATCCCAGCTATCACGGCAAGCGCTTCACCGAGGCGTTCGGCAATCTCGCCTTCATCCTCGCCTGCCGGGCGCTGGGCCTGCGCGATCTGGGCCCCACGCTGGCGCCGATGAACGCCTTCCTGGTGCTCACCGGCATGGAGACGCTGCCGCTGCGCATGGCGCGGCACTGCGACAATGCGCTGGCGCTCGCGCAATGGCTGCGGGCTCACCCCAGGGTGAGCTGGGTGTCCTATGCCGGCCTGCCGGACGACCGCTATCACGCGCTCGCCCAGCGCTACATGGGCGGCAAGGGCGGCGCGGTCTTCACCTTCGGTCTCAAGGGCGGGCGCGAGGCCGGCGTGAAGCTGGTCTCGGCGGTGAAGCTGTTCAGCCACCTCGCCAATATCGGCGACACGCGCTCGCTCATCATCCACCCGGCCTCCACCACGCACAGCCAGCTTTCCGACGAGGAACTGCTGCTGGCGGGCGCGGGACCGGACGTGGTCCGCGTCTCTGTCGGTATCGAGCATATCGACGACATCATCGCCGACATGGCGCAGGCGCTGGACGGCATCTGAGCCGTCCCGCGCACATGGAGTGACCCAATGACCCAAGCCCGCACCGACTGGACACGCGACGAGATCGCCGCGCTGTTCGACCTGCCTTTCATGGACCTGCTCTACGAGGCGCAGACCATCCATCGCGCGCATCATCCGCGCAATGAAGTGCAGCTCTCCACGCTGCTCTCGATCAAGACCGGCGGCTGCCCGGAGGATTGCGGCTATTGCAACCAGTCCGTCCATGCCGAGACCGGCCTCAAGGCGACCAGGCTCATGGACGTGCGCGCCGTGCTCCAGTCCGCGGCGCAGGCGAAGGACGCGGGCTCGGGCCGCTTCTGCATGGGCGCGGCCTGGCGCAATCCGAAGGATCGCGACATGCCCGCCCTCGTCGAGATGGTGAAGGGCGTGCGCGCGATGGGCATGGAGACCTGCATGACGCTCGGCATGCTGACGCCCAAACAGGCGGACATGCTCGCCGAGGCGGGGCTCGATTACTACAACCATAATATCGACACCGCGCCGGAGAAATATGGCGAGGTCATCACCACGCGCCGCTTCGAGGACCGGATCGAGACGCTGGAGGCCGTGCGCGCGGCGGGTATCAATGTGTGCTGCGGCGGCATCGTCGGCTTGGGCGAGACGCGGGAGGACCGCGTCGGCTTCATCCATGCGCTCGCCACCATGCCGCATCCCGAGAGCGTGCCGATCAACGCGCTGGTGCCGGTCAAGGGCACGGTGCTGGGCGACATGCTGGCCGATACGCCGCTCGCGAAGATCGACGAGATCGAGTTCGTCCGCACCGTCGCCGTGGCGCGCATCGCCATGCCCGCGAGCATGGTGCGCCTCTCGGCCGGGCGCGAGAGCATGAGCGATGCGGCTCAGGCGCTCTGCTTCATGGCCGGCGCGAACAGCATCTTCACCGGCGACAGGCTGCTCACCACGCCAAACGCCGGCGACGACAGGGACGGCGCGCTGTTCGCCCGGCTCGGCGTCATGGCCATGCAGGCGGCACCGCATGGGGCTCTGGAGGAAGCGGCGGAGTGAGCGAGGTCGTCGATCAGGCCGCTGCGACCTCGCTGCGCACTGCCGCGCCATATTTTGCTTCGGCCTGATGCAGGTCGTAAGCCGCCTGCATATTGAGCCACAGCCGCGCCGGGGTGCCGAGGCTCGCTTCGAGCCGCAATGCCGTTTCCGGGCTGATGCCGCGCCGGCCCGCGACAATTTCCTGGATGCGCTGGGGCGGCACACGCAGCTTGAGGGCGAAGCCGTTCGCGGACAGGCCGCGCGCTTCAAGTTCCTCCTTCAGCACGCTGCCGGGATGGATCGACTGAAAAGCAAACTGGCTCATCGCATACCTCAATGATAGTCCACAATCTCGACATGTTCGGCGTTGCCGTCACGAAAGCGAAAGACGAGCCGCCAGGGGCCGTTGATCGTCATCGCCCATTGGCCCTGCCGGTCGCCGGTCAGGGCGTGCAGGCCGACCGAACGCAGCGGCGGAATGTCCTCCAGCGACGCGGCGGCATGCAGCAGTTGCAGGCGCGCCATGGCCCTGGCGACATCCAGGCCCGAGAACTTCGACTTTCCTTCGCGCGCGAAGCGCGCCGTCGCGCGATTGGCGAAGCTCACGATCACATGACTCTCATGCCATGTAAGGCGTGGCATGACAATGACAAGATGATGGAAGGACAGTTCATTTGACCATCACCAAAATCCTCATCGCCAATCGCGGCGAGATCGCCTGCCGCGTCATCCGCACGGCCCGGAAGATGGGGATCGCCACGGTTGCGGTCTATTCGGAAGCCGATGCGCGGGCGCCGCATGTGCTCATGGCGGATGAAAGCGTCCTGCTCGGTCCGCCGCCCGCCGCGCAATCCTATCTGCTGGCCGATGCGATCATCGCCGCCTGCAAGGCGACCGGGGCGGATGCGGTGCATCCGGGCTATGGCTTCCTCTCCGAGCGGGAGAGCTTCGCGCGCGCCTGTGCCGAGAACGACATCATTTTCATCGGGCCTCCCCCGAATGCCATCGCGGCGATGGGCGACAAGATCGAGTCCAAGAAACTGGCCAAGGCGGCGGGCGTGAATGTCGTGCCCGGCCATGTCGGCGAGATCGACGATACCGGCCATGCCGTGCGCATCGCCGGCGAGATCGGCTATCCGGTGATGATGAAGGCCTCGGCCGGCGGCGGCGGCAAGGGCATGCGGCTTGCCTATAGCGAAGCCGAGGTGCGCGAGGGCTTCCCGGCGGTCAAGCGCGAGGGGCTGGCGAGCTTCGGCGACGATCGCGTGTTCATCGAGAAGTTCATCGAGCAGCCGCGCCATATCGAGATTCAGGTGCTGGGCGACCAGCATGGCAATATCGTCTATCTGGGCGAGCGCGAATGCTCGATCCAGCGCCGCCACCAGAAGGTGATCGAGGAAGCGCCGTCGCCCTTCGTCTCGCCGGAGATGCGCAAGGCGATGGGCGAGCAGGCGGTCGCGCTCGCGCGGGCCGTGGGCTATTACAGCGCCGGCACGGTGGAACTGATCGTCTCGGGCGCGGACCGGACGGGTCAGGGCTTCTACTTCCTGGAGATGAACACGCGCCTGCAGGTCGAGCATCCGGTGACCGAGATGGTGACCGGGCTCGATCTGGTCGAGCAGATGATCCGCGTCGCCAATGGCGAGCCGCTGGGCTTCGCGCAGGCCGATGTGCGGCTGGAGGGCTGGGCAGTGGAGAGCCGCGTCTATGCGGAAGACCCCTATCGCGGTTTCCTGCCGAGCACGGGCCGGCTGGTGCGCTACACCCCGCCGCCGACCGGCATCGTGGAGGCCCGCGTCGACCGGCTCGACGGCACGGACCTCGAGCGCACGCCGGGCCCCGATCTGCCGGGCGGCGGCGCGATCCGGCTGGACGACGGCGTGACGGAGGGCAGCGAAGTCTCGATGTTCTACGATCCCATGATCGCCAAGCTGGTGACGCACGGGCCCACCCGCATCGCCGCCATCGATCTCCAGATCGACGCGCTGGACCGCTTCGAGATCGAGGGGCTCAATCACAATATCGATTTCCTCTCGGCGCTCATGCAGCATGAGCGCTTTCGCGACGGCGACATCACCACCGGGTTCATCGCGGAGGAATATCCCGACGGCTTCACCGGCGCGCCGGCATCGACGGACCTGCTGGCGAAGCTGGCGGCGATCGCGGCCTTCATCAGCATGGCGCAGGCCGATCGCGCGCGGCGGACCGACGGGCAGCTCGGCCAGCGCCTGCCGCCGCCGACCGGCTGGCAGGTGCGCATCGGCGGGATCGACCATGATGTGGTGATCCGTGGCGACGATGTGACCGTGGATGGCGCGCCGCTCGTCATGGCGCTCGACTATACGCCGGGCGACCGGCTGGTGGAGGCGGCGTTCGGCGCGGACGGCGCGGACGGCGAACTGGCCGTGCGCATCGCGCCGGTCCGGGCGGGATGGCGGCTGACCACGCGCGGCGCGGTGCATGCGGCACGGGTGCTGCCCGCTCATGTCGCGCGCCATGCCGTGCACATGATCGAGCGCGTGCCGCCCGATCTCTCGCGCTTCCTCATGAGCCCCATGCCCGGCAAGCTGGTCGCGCTGCATGTGGACGAAGGCGCGCGGGTGGAGGCCGGGCAGCCGCTCGCGGTGGTCGAGGCCATGAAGATGGAGAATATCCTGCGCGCGGGCAAGGCGGGCACTGTCTCGCGCGTCGCGGTGGCGGCCGGCGCGACGCTGGCACTTGACGAAGTCATCCTGGAGATCGACTGAAGGCGCCATGCACCTGCCCCACGACACCGAGGCGCCCGCCGCCGATCGAATCGCCTTCGACGATTTCCTGAAGGTCGACATCCGCGTCGGCACGATCATCGAGGCGGAGCCCTTCCCGGAAGCCCGCAAGCCCGCCTACAGGCTGCGCATCGATTTCGGCCCGGTGATCGGCGTGAGGAAGAGCAGCGCGCAGATCACCCGCCATTACGGACTGGACGAGCTGCCCGGCCGGCAGGTGGCGGCCGTCGTCAACTTCCCGCCGCGCCAGATCGGCAAGTTCATGTCCGAAGTGCTGACGCTCGGCTTCGCGGACGCGGACGGCGAGGTGGTGCTCTTCGCCCCGGACCGGACAGTGCCGAACGGCTCGCGGCTGTTCTGAGGCAGCGCCGACAGGCCCGGCGCGGCAGGCATGGCCGTTTTGGGCGGGAAGTGGACCGGCCGCGGACAGTTGTGCTCCCGCGCAGGCAGGAGCCCAGGGCGCAAGGACACTGCGGCTGGCCCATGGGCTCATGCCTGCGCAGGATCACTTCCCGGTCCGGAACTTCGCGATCGGGCAGTTCACAAGGGCCGCGCCTTTCCCTACAGATTGGGCGAGGCCGGCAAGGGACGGCGTTCGAGGGGAGAGTGCATGGCGACAGCGGCGGCGCCCGAAGGGGCAGGCAGGGGCGGACAATCCATTCCGCTGGTCATCGGCGCCTCGTCGCTCGGCACCATCTTCGAATGGTATGATTTCTTCATCTACGGCACGCTGGCGGCAAGCGGCATCATCGGGCGCACCTTCTTCCCCGCCGGCAGCGAGACGCTGCAGACGCTGCTTGCCTGGGCGGGCTTCGCGATCGGCTTCGGCTTCCGGCCGCTAGGCGCGATCATCTTCGGTTATCTGGGTGACCGGCTCGGGCGGAAATACACCTTCCTCGTCACCATCATCCTGATGGGCCTCGCCACGGCGGGCGTGGGGCTCGTCCCGTCCGCCGCGGCCATCGGCTTCGCGGCGCCGATCCTCATCATCCTGCTGCGCATCTGCCAGGGGCTGGCGCTGGGCGGCGAATATGGCGGGGCCGCCATCTATGTCGCGGAACATGCGCCGAAGGGGCGCGCGGGCTTCTACACCAGCTTCATCCAGGCCTCGGTGGCGGGCGGCTTCGTCCTTTCGCTGTTCGTCGTGCTGGGCTGCAAGGGGGTGATGAGCGCGCAGACATGGGACGCCTGGGGCTGGCGCGTGCCGTTCCTGCTGTCGATCGTGCTGCTCGTCGTCTCCGTCTGGATGCGCTCCCGGCTCAGCGAAAGCCCTGTGTTCGTCGAGATGCGCGAGAAGGGCGAGATGGCGCGCAATCCCTTCGTGGAAAGCTTCACTTTCCCCGGCAACGGCCGCCGCCTCGCGGTCGCGCTGTTCGGCGTGTCGGCGGGGCTCACGGTCATCTGGTACACGGCGATGTTCTCCGTGCTCTCCTTCCTGCAGGGGCCGATGAAGGTGGAAGGCACGACGGCGCAGGTCGTGGTCGCGCTGGGCGCGCTGATCGGTTCGGTCTGGTTCGTGCTGTCCGGCCATCTCTCGGACCGCTGGGGGCGCAGGCGGGTGATCGGCATCGGTTATGGGCTGACGCTGGTGCTGCTGGTGCCGCTCTTCTGGCTGATCGGCAGCCAGGCCAATCCCGGCCTTGCCGCCGCCGCCGCCCGCGCGCCGATCGTGGTGACGGGCCCCGACTGTCGTTTCGATCCCTTCGCGAGTGTCCAGCCGACGCCCTGCGGCAAGCTGCTCGGCGGCCTGACGGCCGCGGGCCTGCCATACAAGGTCGCCACCGGGCCGCGGGTCGGCGTGACGATCGGGCCCGCGATGGTGGTCGATCCGCTCGAGCCCGGCGTGCTGGCGGACGCCGCCACCGCCGCCGGCTATGACCTCAGGCCCCAGACACCGCCGGCCGGAAACCTGCTCGTCATCCTGCTGGGCGTGATCGCGCTCAGCTTCCTCTCGGGCATGACCTATGGTCCGGTCGCGGCGCTGCTGGCGGAGATGTTTCCGCCCGCCGTGCGCTATTCCTCGCTGTCCATCCCCTATCATGTGGGCACGGGCTATTTCGGCGGCTTCCTGCCGTTCATCGCAAGCTATATCGTGGCGCGCACCGGCAATCCCTATGCGGGGCTGGGTTATACGCTGGCGGTGGTCGCGCTGGGGCTGGCCTTCATCCTGTGGGGGCCGGGCCGCGACTGGCGTGACGGGGTCGACGGCGGGGCAGGGGCGCGCTAGAGCCTGTTCCGATGGATTTGTAGCGGAGCAGGCTCTGTTTTGCCTCGTTTTCAGCGATGTCCGGGTCGTCAGATGTTCCATCTGACTTGAAATCGCTCTAACGCCCCGGATCATGGATCCGACGCTTCCCGCGCCGCTGGCGCTGCATCTCGACAGTCAGGCCCTCAAGGCCAACTGGCAATGGCTCGCGCGCGCCAGCGGCCCGGCCGCCTGCGGCGCGGCGATCAAGGCCAATGCCTATGGTCTGGGCGCGGTCGAGGTGCTGGGGCATCTCAAGGCCGCGGGATGCCGCGATTTCTTCGTGGCGACATGGGGCGAGGCGGCGGCGCTGGTGCCGCATCTGGGCGATGCCTCGCTCAGCGTGCTGCACGGCGTGCGGGCGCAGGACATGGCGCTGGCGACGAGCGCGCCGGTCCGCCCGGTGCTGAACAGCCCGGAGCAGGTCGCGCGCTGGAAGGCGGCGGGCGGCGGCCCGTGCGACCTGATGGTCGATACGGGCATGAACCGCCTTGGCGTTCGTCCCGAGGACCTGCGGCCGGACCTGCTCGCGGGTCTGGAGATCGAGACGCTCATCAGCCATCTGGCCTGCGCGGACGAGGATCATGCGCTCAATGCGGCGCAGCGCCGGCGTTTCGCCGAGCTCTGCGCGCGCGTGCCGGCGCGTCGGCGCAGCCTCGCCAACAGCGCGGGCATCCTGCTGGGCGCGGATTTCGCCTTCGATCTCACCCGGCCGGGCCTCGCCCTTTATGGCGGCATTCCGCGCGCGGAAGCGCAGGGCCATATCGCGCAGGTCGTGCGGCCCCATGCGCAGGTCCTTCAGCGCCACGCCGTGCGGGCGGGCGAGACGGTGGGCTATGGCGCCACCTTCCGCGCCGAACGCGACATGCAGGCCGTCGTGCTCAACCTGGGCTATGCGGACGGCTATCTGCGCGGCTTTTCCTCGCGCGGCATGGCACTGCACGAAGGCGCGCGCCTGCCGGTGCTCGGCCGCGTGTCGATGGACCTGCTGATCGTCGACGCGAGCGCCGCGCCGGATCTGGGCGAGGGCGACTGGCTGGAGATCGAATTCGACCTGCCGGCCGCCGCCGCGCAATCCGGCCTGTCCCAATATGAACTGCTGACGGGCCTCGGGCAGCGTTACGCGCGTGTCTGGCGCTGAACCGCCTTCACCACCGGATCACCACGGCACCGTCTGGCCGAAGCGGTCCAGATAGCGCAGGCCCGGCGTGCCGCGCGCGGCGATCAGCACGTCCACGATCCGCGGCACGGTTTCCTCGATGCCGAAGGGGGCCTTGTCGCCGCCCAGATCGGTGCGGATCCACCCCGGCGCCATCAGCACCATGGCGCGCGGCGTATCGCCTTCCCGTGCCGCGAAACTGCGCATGAGCATGTTCAGCGCGGCCTTGCTGGCGCGATAGACTTCCCGCAGCCCGGTTTCGTTGTTGGCGATGCTGCCTTGCCCGGAGGACATGGCGCCGATGAGCCCGTCCGGCGGCACGAGATGCTGCAGCGCCTCGATGACCCGCATGGGGCTCAGCGCGTTGGTCACCATGACGCGGGTGAACTCCTCCGTGCTCGCCGCGCCGATCAGCGCGAGCGGATCGCGCGTCGTCGTCCCGGCATTCACGAACAGCATGTCGAGGCGCCGGCCGGAAAGGCGCCCGCGCAGCGCCGCGATCTGCGCGGGATCGTCCATGTCGAGCGTCTCGATTTCCAGCCGGTCGTCCGTCCGTGCCGCCAGATCATGCAGCGGCGTCCGCCCGCCCGGGCGAACGGTGCCGATGACATGCCATCCCCGCCCCAGGAACTCGGCGGCCATCGCGAGGCCGAGGCCGCGCGATGCGCCGATGATGAGGATGAGGGGCATGGACCGCCTGCCGCCGCCTCAGCGCTCCACGCACATGGCGATGCCCATGCCGCCGCCGATGCACAGGGTCGCAAGGCCCTTCTTCGCGTCGCGCCGGGCCAGCTCATAGAGCAGGGTGGTGAGGATGCGCGCGCCCGAAGCGCCGATCGGGTGGCCGATGGCGATGGCGCCGCCGTTCACATTGACGATGTCGGGGTTCCAGCCCAGTTCCTTGCCGACCGACAGGGCCTGCGCGGCGAAGGCCTCGTTGGCCTCGATGAGATCGAGATCGGCGAGGCTCCAGCCGGCCTTGGCGAGCGCCTTCTGGCTGGCGGGGGCGGGGCCGATGCCCATGATCGACGGATCGACGCCGCAGGTCGCCCAGCTCGCGATGCGGGCGAGCACCGGCGCGCCGCGCTTCGCGGCTTCCTCGGCGGTCATCAGCACCAGCGCGGCGGCGCCGTCGTTGAGGCCGCTGGCATTGCCCGCCGTCACCGTGCCGTCTTTCCTGAAGGCCGGCCGCAGCGCCGCCATCGCCTCGATCGTCGCGCCGGCGCGGATATATTCGTCCGCATCGACGATCGTGTCGCCCTTGCGGCCCTTGACCGTGACAGGCGCGATCTCGTCCCGGAAGCGGCCCGCCGCGCGCGCCGCCTCGGCCTTGTTCTGGCTGGCGGTGGAGAAGGCGTCCTGCGCCTCGCGGCTGATCTGGTATTTCTCCGCCAGATTCTCGGCGGTGATGCCCATATGGTAATTGTTGAACGCGTCCCACAGGCCGTCCGTGATCATCGTGTCGACCAGCGTGACCGGGCCCATCTTGGTGCCGGCGCGGAGCTGCTGCGCGTGCGGCGCGAGCGACATGCTCTCCTGCCCGCCCGCGACCATGATCGCGGCGTCGCCGGTCCGGATGGCCTGCGCCGCGAGCGCGACCGCGCGCAGGCCCGAGCCGCACACCTGGTTGATGGTGATCGCCGTGCGATCGACCGGAATGCCGGCGTGGACTGCGGTCTGGCGCGCCGGGTTCTGGCCCTGCGCGGCCGTCAGCACCTGCCCGAAGATCAGCTCGTCCACCTCATCGGGCGCGACGCCCGCCTGTTCCAGCGCGGCGAGGACGGCGACGCGGCCCAGCTCGGTCGCGGGCGTTGTCGCGAAGCTGCCGAGGAAGCTGCCGACGGCGGTGCGCTTGGCGGCGGTGATGACGATATCGGACATGGTGAGGCTATCCTATCCAAGTGTGCAGCGCCGCCCGGGACCGGGCGGGCGCGATTGAAGTGGCTCGCGCGGGCGCCCTAGCATCAGCCGCCGTGGCGCGAAAGCCAGTCGCTCAATCCCCTCCACAGGGCCGCCTCCGCCCGGCTGCCGATCATCATGCCGACATGGCCGAGCGCAAGGTCGATCCGCTCGTCGGACGGCGGCGTCGCCGCTGCCGGGACGATCCGGTCGATGGTCGAGGCGATGGCGAGCGTCGGGCAACCCGGCGCCGCCGGATCGACACGCGCGCCGCCGATCGACCAGTGGCCGCTGCCGGTGATATTGGCGCCGAAGCAGCACTCCGCAAGGTCGCGCCCGGCGGCATGGGTGAGCGGCGCGCCTTCATTGGCCCAGTCCTCCAGCGCGATGAAGCCGCGATAGGCCGGGCTGCCTTCCTCCATCTCGCCGAAACGGGCATATTTGCCGACCGTGCGCGCCGCGTCGAGCGACCAGAATCCGGTCTGGAAGACTTCCATGGGCACGAGTCCGAGCGCCTCGCACATGGACGCGGATTGCTGCCATGTCCGCGCGATCCCTGCCCGGAAATCCTCGCCATATTGCGCAAAATCCCATGGCGCGGCGATCGTGACGAGGCCGCGCAGGGGCGTGCCGCGCGCGGCGGCGCGGGCGGCCGCGCCCAGCGCCAGCGTGCCGCCCAGGCAATAGCCGATGAGGATCGGCGGACGGCCGAGCGTTTCCGCCAGCGGCAGGAGCAGGGTCTCGACATGGGCGGCGAGATCGACGTCCCGCGCATCCGGCGCCGGCGTGCCCCAGTCGAGCAGGCAGGCCTCATGTCCTTCGCGCAGCAGAAAGCGCAGCAAGGATCGCCCTTCGGTGATGTCCAGCACATTGGGCGGATTGATGAGCGAGGGCACGAGAATGACCGGGGCGCGCGTCCCGCCGCCTGCTGCGCCGCCGTTTCGCGTGAGCAAGGCGGCGCGGCCCACGCGCGCGATCTCGTCCGGCCTGTCCGTCTCCGGCTGGCGGGCGGCGCTCTGGAACCGGCGCAATCCCGCGAAGGCGCGCCGCCGCAGATCCGGGTCTTCGGCGGTCACGGAGAGCAGCATCGCGAGGAACAGCGGGAGCGGTCGCGGGCCATGTTGCGCTGCGACATGAAATGATGTTATGCTGCGGAAACGGGAGTCCGGAGCGGAAAACATGGCAAGATCGAAGTCGGGTGGCGAATCAGGAACCATTGTCATCAAGAAGTACGCCAACCGGCGCCTCTATGACACGGAAACATCGAGCTACATCACGCTGGAGCTGCTTTCGCAGATGACGCGCGAGGGCCGCGATTTCGTGGTCGTGGACGCCAAGTCCGGCGAGGACATCACGCACAACGTGCTCACCCAGATCATCATGGAGGAGGAGCAGCGCGGCGAGAATCTGCTGCCGGTGAACTTCCTGCGCCAACTCATCTCGCTCTATGGCGACTCCATGCAGTCCATGGTGCCGCAATATCTCGACGCGAGCATGGAAGCCTTCCGCAAGAACCAGCAGCAGTTCCAGCAGGCGATGCAGGGCGCCTTCTCCGGCGGCCCCTTCGCCGAGCTGGCCAAGCGCAACATGGAAATGCTGAACGCGGCGGCCAATGCCTTCAAACCCGCCGGCGCCAAGCCCGCCAGCAGCGACACGACGGCCGACGAGGTCGCCGAACTCAAGGCCCAGCTCGCGGCGCTGAACGCGAAGATCGACAAGCTCGGGGGGTGACGGGAAGGGCGGTGCGGGGCGATGATCCTGCGTCGCCGTCCGCACCGGATGTGCCGGCCTTGCCCGAAGGCGCGTCGGCCCGGCCTCACCGCGCCGGGCTTTCAGTGCAGGCAAAGCCCTGTTTCTACGCAGATGGGCCCATGATCCAGCCATAGTGCCTTTGCGCCCTGGGCTCCTGCCTTCGCAGGAGCACGCTGTTCAACGCCGCCTCAACGATCACCGATCGGACGACGACGGTCGCCCGCCAGCGACCTCCTTTAACGGCAGGTGCATACAGAGTCGTTGGGGCGATCCCCGTGCTCCTGGGAAGGCAGGAGCCCAGGGCGCAAGCGCGCGATTTTCCATTCGCGCGCCGCCCGCGCCGGAACAGGGCAATCCGGGCGACGGTCCCGCCGCCGCCCGGACCGATCGTCAGAACTTGTAGCCGACCGAGACGCCGTAGGTGCGCGGCGGCAGCCAGGTGGCGCCGAGCAGGCGGCCGGTGGCCAGCGCGAAGGTGCTGCCGGGGCGGAAGATGTCGAACATGTTCTTGATCCAGAGCTGCGCCCGGATCTTTCCGTCGTTGGTCTCGAAAGCGAGCGACGCGTCCACCATCGTGTAGGGCGCGCTGCTCTCGATGTCCCGCATATATTCGGTGAAATAGATGCGGCTCTTGTGGGAGATGTCGACGCTCGGCGTGAAGGTGCCGAAGCTGGCGGCCAGATCATATTCGCCATGCAGGTTCCACGACCAGCGCGGGCTGTTCCGCGTGTCGTTGCCGGCGAGCTGGATGTTGCCGCCGCCCGGCGCGCCATAGGCCGTCGGGTCGGGATTGGTCACCGGATCATAGGGCGTGCCGCCCGCGATGTTCGCCGGGTTCAGCGGATCGAGCGTCAGATAGTCGACGAAATGCGCGTCGGTGTAGGAGAGCGCGCCGGAGAGGCGCAGGCCCTGCACGGGACGCAGCAGCGCATCGACCTCGATGCCCTTGGCGCGGGTCTTGGCGGCATTCTGGAAGATCGTGGTGTAGCCGGTCGGCCCGCCCGCGATGGTCTTGTTGAGCTGCAGCCCGTCGAGCGTATAGGCATAGCCCGCGAAATTCAGCGTCAGCAGCCGGCCGAAGCTCGCCTTGATGCCGGCCTCGTGATTGGTGATGGTCTCGGGATCGACGATCGTGGTGCTGCCCGCGGCATTCTCGCCCGAGCCCGCCTTGAAGCCTTCCGAATAGGTATAATAGACGAGGATGTCCCGCGTCGGATGCCATTCGATGCCGACTTCGGGCGTGAAGTCCCTGAAGGTCTTCTCCACATGCGTGCCGGCCGCCGTATATTGCAGCACCGGGCCAAGGCCATTGCGCGTGATGATGATCGACGGGTTCTCGGACTCGACATGCTCGCTGCTCCAGCGGCCGCCCAGCTTCAGCGTGAACTGGGAGAGCGCATCGCCCAGCAGGCCGAGATTGATCTCATACTGGCCGAAGATGGAGAAGGCGTCGGTCGAGAGGTTGGAGTGGGTGCACACGCGCTTGGGCGCGATGATGTCGCTGCCGCCGGTCACGCCGTCCGGGCCATAGCCGCACAGCGCATAGACCTGCGCCAGATCCACGCCGGCCGCTTCCAGCACGCCGATATTCTGCGCCATGCCGTTGCGGTTGGCGAGGCCGACATTGTCGATCGGCCGCTGGCGCTCGTGGAAATAGTAGACGCCGATCGTGCCGTTCACATAGTCGGACTGGAGGCCGAGGCGCAGCTCGTTGCTCCACTGCTTGCTGTCGATCCGGCGCTCCTGCACGGTCGTCGCCTGGCCGTTCGTGTCGAGGCTGTCGATGACAGCGGAGAGATCGAGATCCTGGAACAGCGAGCTCTTGAACGAGCGGTAATTGGCGATGTTGGTGAGGCTCAGATTGTCGTTGAGCCTCACGTTGAGCGTGCCGGTGAAGGCATAGGTCTTCGTGTCCGTGCCCGGATCGGACTCGGTGGCGAGATCGCGCGGGTTGGTCGCATGACCGCCGGTGCCCAGCGAGGCGAGCCGGTCGACGCCGGGGAAGGAATCGCGCAGATAGTGGATCGCGCCCGAGGCGTCGTTCTGGCGGAAATATTCGGCCGAGACGAGCAGATCGGCATCGGGGCCGAGATCGAAATCGAGCTGGGCGCGGCCCATGCGGCGATTGAGATCGTCGATGTCCTTGCCGGAGACCGGATTGGTGCCGAAGCCGTCGCGATTCTCGGTCTTGATGGCAAGGCGGGCGCGGATGCCCTCGGTGAGCGGACCGCTGATCGCGCCTTCCGTCACCAGCGCGTTGTAATTGCCGTAGGAGAAGCGCGCATAGCCCGAGAGATAGTCGGTCGGCTTGGCGGTGATGACGTTGATCGAGCCGCCGACCGCGTTGCGCCCGTAGAGCGTGCCCTGCGGGCCGCGCAGCACTTCCACGCGCTCGACGTCGAACAGCGAGGTGAGCTGTGCTTCCGCGCGCGCCACATAGGCGCCGTCGACATGGAAGGCGACACCGGTCGAGCTGCCGGTGGTCGAGGTGTTGGCGCCCACGCCGCGGATGAAGATCTTGGCCTGGTTGAAGTCGTTGCCGAAATTGACCGAAGGCACGATGGTCTGCAGGTCCGAGATATTGTTGACGCCGGCGCTGACGAGGCGATCGGCGCCGAGCGCGCTCACGGCGGCGCCGACATCCTGCAGCGACTGCTCGCGCTTCTGGGCGGTGACGATGATTTCGTCGGGATCGCCCGCGCCTTCCGTGGCGGTGTCCTGGGCATGGGCGGACTGGGCGAAGATGCTGGCCGACGACAACAGGATTGCCTGTGCGGCGAGGAACTTCCGGATCATTTCTCTCTCCTGAAACTGAAGGATGGATCGGGTTTCAATCCATCCGTGCGGTCGCTGTCGCCGCCCGCCGCCGCAAAAGGCAAGCATTCATGCCGTTTCGTGCTTTGAAAACATTCAAATCGAAACGGTTTTGTGTCTTTGGGGCAACAGGTTGCGCGATCGACCGTGATGATCGGGAGAACGAGTCCCCCGGTGCGCGGACACGGGTCTCAGCGGCCGATCGCCGCGCGCACCAGCGCAGGGCAGTCCGCATCGACGGCGCGTGCGCGGTCGTCGCCGCCGATGGCGCGTCCCACGGCCTTCAGGATATTGCCGAGCGAGCGGGTGCCTTCCGGCACGACGATGCGCGGCGCCCGGATGGTGCCGCGCAGGTTCACGGTGCCGGGCAGACGCAGCGTCGTGTCGCCCTTGGGCGCGCCGGTCATGCGCAGGTCGAGCGCTTCATCGGGAAAGACGATCGTGCCCGCGCCGCGCGACTGGCTGATCGTGGTGTCGATGACGAGGGTGCCCGCCTGGGCTCGTCCCCCCTGGACCCGCGCCGCGAGCACCGCGCAGCGCAGGCCGGCCGGGCGGTCGCCGTCGCCGAAGAGGCTCCGCCCGACATCGAAGCCGATGAGCGCGGCGATCTTCGTGGGCATGGCGCCGGCGCGGGCGACGATGCCGATCGTGCCGCTGGAGGTACCGACCGCCTCGCGCACCGTGTCGCCCACGCCGGTGAGCCGCGCGCGCGCGTCGACGCGGCCGTCGATCTCGTTCTCGCCGCCGCTTGCGCCGCCGGCCAGCGCGGCGATGCTGCTGCCGGTCATGTCGAGCGCCAGCGTGACGGTGGGCTTGGGCTGACCGGCGCGCTGGTCGATGACGGCCCGGCCGGTGATCGCGCCCTGGCCGAGATCGATGCGCAGCGGCGAGACGGTCAGGACCCGGTCCTGCAGCATGAGCACCGCCTGAAGGCCGGTCAGCGAGGAGGGACGCCGCCCGCCGGTGATCCGGTCGACGCGGACCGCGATGCGGCCGTCCGTGCGGTCGATCTTGCGGATGTTGATGCGCGTGTCGGGCACGAGCCGCAGGCCTTCGCGCCGCTCCAGCGCGATCGCCCGCGCGCGGCCGGCATCGTCCGCCAGATCCTCGAAATCGAGATTGGCGAAGCGCACCGCGCCGTCCAGCTTCATGCGCCCGTCGACCTTGCGCGCGCTGAGCCGGCCGGTGAGATGGCTGGCGCCGACGGTGCCGCGCAGGCTTTCGATCGTCCAGTCCGGGCCGGCATGGCGCACATCGGCGGAGAGATCGACCGCCCGCGTGCCGAACAGGCCCGCCTCGATCACCCGGTCGATCCGCTTGAGGTCGTCCGCGCGCGCCTCCACCCGCATGTGCAGATCGTCGAGGCGCAGCGGCCCCGCCATCTCGCCGCGGGCATGCATGGCGAGCGCCGCGCCGTCGATCGACGCCTCGAAGGGCCATGGCCGGCCGGCGACCATCGGCGCGCCCTTCACCGCGAGCCGCACGGGCGCGCCGTCCACCGCGCCCGTGCCCGCGCCGTGCAGCCCGGCTTCGGGCGTGGCCGCGAGCGAGAGCGTGAAACGTCGTTTCCGAAGCGCGTCGCGATAGTCGATGACGACATCCTCCAGCCGCATCGCCGCATCGCGCGGTGCGCCGTCATGGTCCCGTTCCCGCGTTTGGGGCCGCCAGTTCATCCGTCCTTCGCCGTCGCGGACCAGATTGAGCCGCACGCCGCGCGCGGAAACCGGCACGGCCTGCAACCGGCCGATCAGCAGGGGCAGGATCGGGAGCCGCACGCGCAACTGCGCGATCCGCGCGACGTCGCCCGGGCCGGCCCAGCGCGGCTGGGGCACCACGATGTCCGAGAGCCGAACCACGGGCCGGAGCGAGAACGCGGTCTCGCGCTCCAGCGCGCCGATCGTGGCCGTGCCGCCGGTCTGCCGCGACAGGGCGCGTTCGGCCATGGCCTTTCCCCAGGAGAGCGGCATGCAGGCGAGCAGGATCAGCAAGGCGGCAAACAGACCGGCCGCCGCCAGCAGGATCGTCATCCAGGGGCGCGAAAGCAGATCCTTCGTCATGGGGAGCTTCATGTTTCGAGGGACGCCCGACCGGCCCGGTGGTTCCCCGGCGGCGGCGCTTTGTGTCGCGGTGCGCACGCGGCCCGCGCCCGGTCCTGCCGGCCCGCATCGCTTTTTGCGGAAAACCGGTTCCCTCTTTTCCATGCGATGCTCTAAAGGCCGTGTCCGTTCCATTCATGACCAAAGCCAGAGCGATGAGCAGCCCCACGATCAAGCATGCCCTTTCCGTCACGCGCGCGAGCGATTTCGCCGCCTGGTATCAGGCCGTCGTCAGCGAGGCCGATCTGGCCGAGGAGAGCGGCGTGCGCGGCTGCATGGTCATCCGGCCGTGGGGCTACGGCATCTGGGAACGCATCCAGACGCTGATGGACGCGCGCATCAAGGCCGCTGGCGTGGAGAACTGCTATTTCCCGCTGTTCATCCCGCTGAGCTTCTTCGCCGAGGAGGCCGACCATGTGGAGGGCTTCGCCAAGGAGATGGCGGTTGTCACCCATCATCGCCTGAAGGGCATCGACGGCAAGCTGCAGCCCGATCCGGATTCGAAGCTGGAGGAGCCGCTGGTCGTGCGTCCCACGTCCGAAACGGTGATCGGCAAGGCGATGGCGCGCTGGATCCAGAGCTGGCGCGACCTGCCGCTGATGGTCAACCAGTGGGCCAATGTGGTGCGCTGGGAAATGCGCACGCGCATGTTCCTGCGCACCAGCGAGTTCCTCTGGCAGGAGGGACACACCGCCCATGCCGACGAGGCCGATGCGCGATCCGAGACCATGCGCGCGCTGGACATGTATCGCGATTTCGCCGAGACGGCGCTCGCCATGCCGGTGATCGCGGGCGAGAAGCCGGAAAATGAGCGCTTCCCCGGCGCGGTCGCGACCTATTCGATCGAGGCGATGATGCAGGACGGCAAGGCGCTGCAGGCTGGCACCTCGCATTATCTGGGCACCGGCTTCGCGCAGGCGGCGGGCATCCAGTACCAGAATCAGGAGGGCAGCCAGAGCTATTGCCACACCACGAGCTGGGGCGTCTCCACGCGCATGATCGGCGGAGTCATCATGGTCCATGGCGACGATGACGGGCTGCGCTGCCCGCCGATGATCGCGCCGCATCAGGTGGTGATCGTCCCCATGCTGCGCGACGGGCCCGAGGATGAGGCCGTGATCGCCTATTGCGCGGACCTAGCCGCGTCGCTTGGCGCCGTGGACGTGTTCCGCGAGCCGCTGCGCGTGCTGTTCGACCGCAAGCCCGTCAAGGCGGCGCCCAAGCGCTGGTCCTGGGTCAGGAAGGGCGCGCCGGTCATCGTCGAGGTGGGCGGGCGCGACGTGGCGGGCGGCAACGTCTCCGTTCTGCGGCGCGACCGCCTCTATAACGAGGCCGGCAAGCTCGCGAGCGAGATCATGCCGCGCGAGGCCTTCGTCGCGCGCGTGGGCGCGATGCTGGAGGACTATCAGGCCGTCCTGCATGGCGAGGCCCAGGCTTTCCTCGATGCGAACATCCGCCGCGGCGTGGGCGATCTCTCCGCGCTCGCGGCGGCCTTCGCGGGCGACCGGCCGGGCTGGGTCGAGGTGCAATGGTCCGCGCCGACGGGCGCCGCGCTCGACAAGGTGGTGGACTGGCTCAAGGGCGAGAAGCTGACCCTGCGCAACGTGCCGCTCGATGCGGCGCCGGCGGACGGCCCCTGTATCTTCACCGGCGCGCCGGCGGTCGAGCGGGTGCTGGTCGGCCGCGCCTATTGAGGACCGGGGCCGATCCGCGCTTGTGTCGCGGACACACTATGGGCAATAGGCGCCTGACTCACTGAGAGATCGAGGTTCGCCGCGTTGCAAGTGCCGCCCGTGCCCGACAGCGCCGCGAGAGGGCAGACCGCAACCGGCCTGCCCGATCTCGCCGTCATCATCCCCACGCTCGACGAGGCGGCGAATATCGGTCCGCTCATCGCGGCGATCGACCGCGCCTGCGCGGGCATCGCGCATGAGATCGTCGTCGTGGACGACTGGTCGCGCGACGGCACGCCGGACGCGGTGAAGGCGGTGATGGCGCGGCACGGGCATGTCCGGCTGATCCGCCGCTTCGGCCGCCGGGGGCTCGCCTCCGCCGTGATCGAGGGTATGATGGCCTCGCCCGCACGGGTTCTGGCGGTGATCGACGCGGACGGCCAGCATGATCCCGCCATCCTGCCGCGCATGGTCGCGGCGATCCGGGCGGGCGACTGCGATGTCGCGATCGGCTCGCGCTATGTCGACGGCGGTTCGACCGGCGACTGGAGCGCGACGCGGCTGCGCGCGAGCCGGCTCGCCACCTGGGCGACGACCCGGCTGCTCCGCGTGAGCGTGTCCGATCCCATGAGCGGCTTCTTCGCCATCCGCGCCGATGCGCTGGAAACCGCGCTGCCGCGCCTTTCGACGAGCGGCTTCAAGCTGCTGCTCGACATATTGACGGCCAGCCCCGCGCCGCTGCGCACGCGGGAGTTCGGCTATGCCTTCCGCGCCCGCACCGCCGGGGAAAGCAAGCTGGACGGCACGGTGGTGCTCGATTTTGCGCAATTGCTCGTCCGCCGCCTGATCCACCAGAATGCGCCGGTGCGTTTCCTGATGTTCGGTCTGGTGGGGGCGCTGGGCCTGATCGTGCACCTCACGATCCTGCGCACGGGCCTTCATCTGTTCGATCTCGAATTCCGCTGGGCGCAGACGGCGGCGGTGCTCGGCGCCATCCTGTTCAACTATACGCTGAACAATCGCATCACCTTCGCCGATCGCCGCCGCCGGGGGCTGGACTGGTGGCGCGGTCTCGCCAGCTTCTACGCGATCTGCGGACTGGGCGCGCTCGCCAATGTCGGCCTCGGTTCCGTCGTCTTCGCGCGCAATCATGTCTGGTGGGCGGCGGGCATCGCCGGGGCGATCATCGGCTCGGTCTGGAATTTCGCGGTCTCCGCGCTGCTCACATGGCGCAAGGCCTGAGCGCACCGGCCTGGACGCGCGGCTGGCGGCTTGCGCTGCTGCTCCTCGTCGTCACCCTGCTGGCGCGGGCGCAGACGTTCGGCAATCCGGTCATCGAGTTCGATGAGCAATTCTACCGGCTCGTCGGCGAGCGGATGCTGCACGGCGCGTTGCCCTATGTCGACATCTGGGATCGCAAGCCGATCGGCCTGTTCCTGCTCTATGCGCTGGCGGCGCTGGTCGGCGGCGAGCATGCGCTGTCCTATCAGCTTCTCGCCGCCCTGTTCGTGGCAGCGACGGCCGGGCTCGTCCATGCCATGGCCCGGCGGCTGGGCGCGGGCTGGTTCGGTCCGCTGGTCGCCGCGCTGCTCTCGATCCTCTGGCTCGATCTGCTGCAGGGCGAGGGCGGGCAGGCCTCCGTGTTCACCGGCCTGCCGATGTGCGGGGCGGCGCTGGTCCTGCTGCGGCAGGTCACCGGCGAAGCGGACCGGCACCGGCTGGGGCGGGACGGCGCGGCGGCGATGCTGCTCGTCGGCCTTGCCGCCCAGATCAAATATACGGTGCTGGCCGAGGGCTTCTATTTCGGCCTGCTGCTGCTCTGGCTCGGCTGGCGGGGCGGCCGGTCGCCGGCGCGCCTCGCGGGCCTGGCGATGCTCTGGGCAGGACTGGCCGCCCTGCCCACATGCCTCGCCTGGGCCGGCTATGCGGCGATCGGGCAGGGGAACACATGGCTGTTCGCCAATGTCACGTCCATCTTCCTGCGCGCGCCCATGCCGCCCGGCGACATGCTGGGCGAGGCCGCCGGCCTGTTCGCGATGCTGCTCCTGCTGCTGGCCGCCGCCGCGCTGGGCTGGCGCCGCCGTCGCGCGGCGGACCCCGGCGCGCGGTTCGTCGTCGGCTGGGCGATCGCCGCCATTCTCGCCATCGTCGCCATGCGCAGCTTCTCACCGCATTACGGCATCCCGCTGGTGCCCCCGCTCTGCGTGCTGGCGGCGCCCGCGCTGGAGAGGATGCGGCGCGCCGCCATCGGGCTCACGGTCGTGGCCGCGCTGGCGGGGCAGGCGCTGGTCGGTTTCTTCATCTGGAGCAAGGGCGATGCCGATACGGTCCGCCACATGGCGGCGGCCATCGGCCCGGCTCCGCGCTGCATCTTCGTGTTCGACGGCTTCCCCGCGCTCTATTCGGAGACGCATGCCTGCCTGCCGGGGCGCTTCCTGTTCCCGAGCCTGCTCAACGGCCTGATGGAGCGCGACGCGATCGGCATCGATCCGGTGCGGGAAGTCACGCGCATCATGGCGCGCGCGCCGGACGCGGTGATCCTGGACGCGCCGCGCTGGTCGCTGCGCAACCCGGAGACGACGGCGGTGGTCGATCGCTGGCTGGCGGCGCACTATGATCTCGTGCTCAAGGAAGAAACCGGTAAGGGTCGCTTCCGTATGGTGTATCGGCGCCGGCCCGGGCGGACCGGCGACTGACCCATCGTGCGGAGACGCCGTTGATCGATCCCATCGACCTTGCGCGCGCCATGCAGCGGCTCGGCCCCTGGCTGGACGATGCGAGCGGGCTCGGCAGCGAGCACCGGCTGTTCGACGGCGCGCCGTTCGCCTCCGCCTGGGTGTCGATCAATCGCGCGACGCGGGAGGGACGCAACCCGTCCACCAATCACAATCGCATCCATCTGTGCGGCGCGGGCGCCGGGCTCACCGGGGAGGGGCTGGATGCCCTGCTGGCGATGATGCAGGATGAGGGGATCGACACATTCTTCATTCGCCTCACGCCCGGGCCCGGCATGGATCACGCGCGCGCGCTCATCCGCGCCGCCGGTTTCGAGCGTCATCCCTGGACGCGCTATCCCGTCCTCGCGCTGGCCGAAGCGGCCCGGCCGGCCATGGCCACGGACCTCACCGTCCGGTCGGTCGATCGCGCCGGGGCGCTGGCCGCGCGTGAAGCGATGGGGACGGCAATGTGGCCAGGCTTCCTCGCCAGCGCCGGCGCGCCGGGATTCCATCATTTCCTCGCCTTCGACGGTGAGCGGCCGGTCGCCCATGCCGCCATGGCCCTGCGGGAAGGCATTGCCTATCTGGGCTGGATGTCGACGGCCGAAGCGGCGCGGCGCCGGGGCGCGCAGCAGGCGCTCATCGCGGCGCGCGTCGCGCTCGCGCGGGACCTCGGCGCGGACCATATCGTCACGGAGGCGCTGACCATCCTCGCGTCTTCCAGGGCCAATCTCGAGCGGGCAGGATTTCACGAGGTGTACGAACGCGAGACCTATGGCCGCATGCGGTCCTGAAGGGCTTGGCGAGCGCGCGCCGCTTCGATAGCCTTCTCATCATCGAGTCCGGCGCACGACCGGCACCATCAGGAGAGTGGCATGAGGAATTTCGCCGGCAAGGTCGCGTTCGTCACGGGCGGGGCAAGCGGTATCGGTCTCGGCATGGCGCGCAATTTCCTCGCCGAGGGCATGAAGGTCGTCATCGCCGACTATAATGACGCGCATCTCGACCAGGCACGCGAGATCCTCAAGGGCAACAACGCGACCCATCTCATCAAGGTGGACGTGGCCGATCGCGAGAGCCTGCGCGCGGCCGCGCGGGAGACGCTGGACGTCTTCGGCAAGATCCATCTCCTGTGCAACAATGCCGGCGTGGGCGGCGGCGGCGCGGCCGACGATCCCGATTTCGACGAGTGGGACCGGGCGATCGGCGTCAATCTGGGCGGCGTGGTCAACGGCACCAAGATCATCGTGCCGATCATCAAGGCGCAGGGCGAGGGCGGTCATGTCGTCAACACGTCCTCCATGGCCGGCGTCGTGCCGCTGCCCACGATGGGGGCCTATTCCGCCAGCAAATATGCGGTGCGCGGCTTCACCCAGGCGCTGCGGCTCGATCTGGCGCCGCACGGGATCGGCGTCTCCTGCCTTTATCCCGGCGCGGTGAAGACGCAGCTCATGCCGATCCCGGAGGACGACCGCGATGCGCCCCCGGGCGAGCTGGGCGATTTCACCCGGGCGCTCTGGGCCGCGATGCGCGTCGCGGTCGATCCCATGGACATGGGCCGGCTGGTGGTCGAGGCGATCCGGGAAAATCGCTTCCATATCCTCACCCACACCGAGTTCCTGGAGGAAGTGCAGGAGCGGCACCGCGCTATGGAGGATGCATTCATGCGCGAACTGCCGGTGCCGCCCGAGCGCGCGGCCTTCGAGCAGTTCCGCCGCCGGACGGTGGACGGGCTTCTCGCGATGGCGGCGAAGGACTGAGGGGCCGGCGGCCGGTCGCGATCAGATTTCCCGTGCCTGGCCATCCCGCTTCGCTATAGGTCCGCGCTCCATCACGAGCGGGCCATCCATGACCAGGACGAAGCGCGAATCGGTGCATCATATCGCGGCTGCGCGCGCCGCGGGGCTCGGCGTGCCGATCAAGATCCTCAAGGGGCTGGGCCCCGGCCTGGTGACGGGCGCGGCGGACGATGATCCCAGCGGCATCGCCACCTATTCGCAGACCGGCGCCCAGTTCGGCTTCTCGCTGTTGTGGACGATGGTGCTGACCTATCCGCTGATGAGCGCGATCCAGCTCGTTGCCGCGCAGATCGGGCGCGTGAGCGGCCACGGGCTCGCCAATGCGATGCGGCAGGTGATCGGCGCCCGGCTCACGACCGCGCTGGTCGGGCTCCTGCTCGTCGCCAACACGATCAACATCGGCGCGGACATCGCGGCGATGGGCGAGGCGGGCGAACTCGTCACCGGCCTCAGCGCCCATGCGCTGACGGTGCTGATCGCGCTCGTCTCGGTCGCGATGCAGCTCGCCATTCCCTATCATCGCTATGCGCCGATCCTGAAGTGGCTGACGCTCGCGTTGTTCGCCTATGTCGCGCTCATCCTCGCCCTGCGCATCGACTGGCGGGCGGTCGCGGTCGGCCTTGTCGTGCCGCATGTGTCCGGCTCGGGCGCGGCGCTGACGATCGTGGCGATCTTCGGCACCACGATCAGCCCCTATCTCTTCTTCTGGCAATGCGCGCAGGAAGTGGAGGAGATCGCCCAGCACCCCGGCGCGCGACTGCTGAAGGCCGCGCCTGAGGAAGCGCCCGCGGAACTCCGGCGGATTCGGTTCGACACGCTGACCGGCATGGCCATCTCCAATATCGTGGCGATCGCGATCATGATCGGCACCGCCGCGACCCTGCATGTCGAGGGCGTCACGACGATCGGCACCGCGGCCGACGCCGCCCGCGCGTTGCGCCCGATCGCCGGCGATTTCGCCTTCGCGCTGTTCAGCCTGGGCATCATCGGCACCGGGCTCCTCGCCGTGCCGGTGCTGGCCGGCTCCGCCGCCTATGCGGTCGGCGACATGCGCGGCTGGCGGGCGAGCCTCGAGAGCAGGCCGCGTGATGCACGGGGCTTCTATACGGTGATCGTGCTGGCGACGATGCTCGGCATCGCGATCGACTGGTCGCCGATCGATCCGATGCGAGCGTTGTTCTGGAGCGCCGTCATTAACGGCATTGCCGCCGTGCCGATCATGGTGGCGATGATGGTCGTCGCGCGGCGGACCGCCGTCATGGGGCCTTTCCTGATCCGCCCGCTGCTTGCCGCGACCGGCTGGCTGGCGACGCTGGCAATGGCCGCCGCGGCCATCGCCATGATCTGCACGGCCTGATCCGGCCCCAAAAATGGGATGACGGCTTGCGCGCGGATTGTTCAATCGCCAGTTCAGGCGTCGGGCAAGAGCGAATCAGTCTTGGGAGTTAGAAGCATGGAACAGTTCACGAAGACCATAAAGGGCATCAAGGATCGCGGCGCGGCGCAACTGTTCATCGACGGCGCATGGCGCCCCAGCAGCGGCACCAGCGAGATCGCGGTCGTCGCGCCCCACAGCGAGGAGACCGTCCTCACCTATTTCGAGCCGACCACGGCGGATGTGGACATCGCCGTCGCCGCCGCGCGCAAGGCGTTCGACGAGGGCCCCTGGCCGCGCCTCGCGCCGGAGGAACGCGGCGCCTATCTGCTCAAGGTCGCCGATCTGCTGATGGCGCGCATGCCCGAGCTGGCGGAGGCCTGGACGGGGCAGGTCGGCGCCGTGATCGGCTTCACCGGCAAGGCCAGCTATCAGTGCCCGGGCCTGTTCAAATATTATGGCGAGCTGTGCTCCACCTATCCCTTCATCGACGAGCGCATCGGCTCGATGGGCGGCAACAAGGTGCGCGTGGTGCAGGAGCCGGCGGGCGTCACGGCCTGCGTCACGCCCTGGAACGCGCCGCTGGTGCTGCTGATCTACAAGGTGGCGGCCGGTCTCGCCGCCGGCTGCACCATCGTCGCCAAGCCCTCGCCCGAGACGCCGATCGACGCGCATATCCTCGCCGAGTGCATCGAGGCGGCGGGGCTTCCCGAAGGCGTGTTCAACATGCTGCCGGCGGGCCGCGAGGTGGGCGATCATCTCATCCGCCATCCGGGCATCGACAAGATCAGCTTCACCGGCTCCACGGCGGCGGGCAAGCATATCGCGGGCGTGGCGGCCGAGCGTCTCGCGCGCGTGTCGCTGGAACTGGGCGGCAAGTCGGCGGCGATGATCCTGGAGGATGCGGACATGGATCATGTCCTCAAGAGCCTCGTGCCCTATTCCATGCCGATCACCGGACAGGTCTGCTTCTCGCTGACCCGCGTGCTGGTGCCGAAGAGCCGCAAGGCCGAGATCGTCGACGCCTATACGAGCGCGGTCTCGAAGGTGAAGGTGGGCGATCCCTTCCAGGCGGATGTCGGCATGGGCCCGCTCGCCATGCAGCGCCAGCTCGAACGCGTGCAGGGCTATATCGAGAAGGGCAAGGCGGAAGGCGCGACGCTCGCGATGGGCGGCGGTCGCCCGGCCGGCCTCAACCGCGGCTTCTTCATCGAGCCCACCGTGTTCACGGATGTCGATCCGGGCATGACGATCTTCAGGGAGGAGATTTTCGGCCCCGTCGTCTCCTTCGTCGATTATGACGACGAGAAGGACATGATCGCCAAGGCCAACGACACGACCTACGGCCTGCACGGCGCGGTCTATACGCAGGATCAGGAGCACGGCTTCGCCGTCGCGCGCGAATATCGCGCGGGGTCGATCACCATCAACGGCATGATGGTGGACATCCACATGCCCTTCGGCGGCTTCAAGCAGTCCGGCCTCGGGCGCGAGGGCGGCATCGAGGGGCTGGAGACCTATCTGGAGACCAAGTCCGTCTATCTCGCCTGATGGCCGGTCGGTCTTGCGGTTTCATCCGGACGGGGAAACCGCTAGGACCGGCGGTTGACGAACAGGAGCAGGCTCATGCCATCCATCTCCGAACGGGCCGACGCGCTCGAACATCGGATGACCGTCGACCTGGAGCGCAAGGTCGGCGCGCCCCCGGTCGCGCCGATCCGCTCGCCCATCTATGTGTCGGGCCAATATGATCCGGCGAGCGAGCGCCACGACCTGTTCGACGCGCTCGACGCAGGCCGTCATTTCCTCATGGGGCCCGACCCGCGTATCCCGCCGATGCCGGAAAAGCCCACGCTCATGGACTTCTTCCGCCTGCGCTTCGGCTATACCCAGCATGTCCTCCAGAGCGCCCGGCTCGCGCGGATCAACGGCCATGACGAGAAGGTGGTGCTTGCCTGCCTGCTGCACGACATCAGCGTGACCGGCTTCATCAACGGCGATCATGGCTATTGGGGCGCGATGATGGTCGAGCCCTATGTGGACGAGGAAGTGAGCTGGGCCATCCGCGCCCATCAGGTGCTGCGCTTCTTCCCCGATCCTTCGGTCGGCTATGAATATCCCGAGGCCTATATCCGCTTCTTCGGCGAGGACTTCGTGCCCGATGCCTATGTGCGGGAGGCCTATGAGCGGTTCCGGGAGCATCGCTATTACATGACCGGCCGGCTCATCACCCTCAACGACATCTATGCGTTCGACCCGGATGTGAGCGTGCAGCTCGAGGATTTCGAAGACTTGATCGGCCGTCATTTCCGTCAACCATCCGAAGGGCTGGGTTACGATCACAGTCCCGTCGCGCATATCTGGCGCACGATCAGCATGCCCACCCGAGCACTCTAGAATCGGACCCGCAATGTCGAATGATGCTCCCTCATTCCCGCGAAGGCGGGAAACGGCCCGGCCCTGTGCCGCATTTCCGTCCCGCCGCAAAGGCGAGGCCCGGGCGTTGATGTCCTCATCCGGATCGCCCGCACCGGCAATACCGGTCCCGGCAGGGGGCATCGCATGACGCGCATGGCCGAGGCGCCGTCGCGCCGCTTCCGCTGGCCGAGGCCCGATCGCTTCACGCTGTTCCTCGTCGGCACCGTCCTGCTCGCCTCCTTCCTTCCGGCGCGGGGCGGATTCGCGCCGCTGGTCGACATGGTCGGCCGCGTCGCGATCTTCCTGCTGTTCTTCCTGCATGGCGCGATGCTTTCCCGGCGCGCGGTTCTCGAGAGCCTCGGGCGCTGGAAACTGCATCTGGGCGTGCTGTCCGCCACCTTCATCCTGTTCCCGCTGATCGGCCTCGCGCTGCGCCCGGTGAGCGGCCATCTGATCGCGCCGGAACTCTATACCGGCATCCTCTTCCTCTGCTGCCTGCCCTCCACGGTGCAGTCCTCCATCGCCTTCACCTCGATCGCGCGGGGCAATGTCCCCGTGGCGGTCTGCGCCGCCTCGGCCTCCAGCCTGATCGGCATCGTGGTGACGCCGCTGCTCACCGGGCTGCTGCTGGCGCGGCAGAGCGGCATCAGCCTGGGCGCGGTCGGCTCGATCATGCTCACCATCCTGCTGCCGTTCATGCTCGGCCAGATCTGCTCGGGCTGGATCGGCGGCTGGCTCAAGGCGCGCAAGCCGATCACCAGCCTCGTCGATCGCGGCTCGATCCTCATCATGGTCTATGCCGCTTTCGGCAAGGCCGTGATCGAAGGGATCTGGCACATGGTCTCCATCGCCGATCTTCTCGTCCTGATCCTGCTGTGCATGCTCATCCTCGCGATCGTCATGGTGGTGGTGCTGCGCGCGGCGCGGCTGGCCGGACTCGCCCGGGCGGACGAGATCGCGCTGTTCTTCTGCGGCTCCAAGAAGTCGCTCGTCTCCGGCGTGCCGATGGCGAGCGTCCTCTTTCCCGGACCGGCGGCGGGCGCGATCGTGCTGCCGCTCATGGTCTTCCACCAGATCCAGCTCATCGTCTGCGCCGTCATCGCCCGCCGCTGGGAACGCCGCGCCATCGAACAGGAGCAGGGCATGGCGCCCTGACGATGTCCGGCAGGCATGGACAGCCGCCCGCCGCGCCGCTAAGACCGTTAGCAAGCAATCGATAGGGGATGGACGGGGATGAAGTGCATGGCGCGGATCGTCGCGGGGCTTCTGTCCCTCATGTCCACTGCAGCGCTGGCCGATCCCGCGCCCGTCGACCTGCCCAACCCGCGCGCTTTCCCTGAAAGCCTCAGCATCGCTCCCGATGGCAAGGCCTATGTGTCGAGCTTGAGCGGCGGCGTCTCGCGCGTCGATCTGGCGAGCGGGCAGGTGGCGCCGTTCATCGCGCCGGGCGCCTATGGCAGCGCGTCCACCTTCGGCGTGCTGGCCGATGCGGCGCATGGCCTCCTCTGGGTCTGCAGCAACAACCTTTCCGGCGCCGGGATGACCATCGCGGGGGCGGACGCGGGGGCGCTCATCAAGGGCTTCGATCTGGCGACGGGCGAAGGGAAGGTCAGCCTCAGGCTCCCCGGCGACAATCCCTTCTGCAACGACATGGCGGTGGCGGCGGACGGCACGCTCTACGTCACCGACACGACGCATTCCCACATCCTGCGACGGCGCCCCGGCGGCGATGCGCTGGAGCTGTGGTTCGCGGACCCGGCACTGGCGCGGGAGGGCGGCGCCGGCGGGCTCGACGGCATTGCGCTGGGCGGCGACGGCAATCTCTACCTGAACAATTTCCAGTCGAACGGCTTTTTCCGCGTCACCGTGAAGCCCGATGGCACGGCGGGCGGGGTCACGACGCTCGCCACCTCGCGCGCGCTCACCGTGCCCGACGGACTGCGCGCGGTCGATGGCACGCATTTCGTGCAGGCCGAGGCTGCGGGGCGCGTCGCCCTGCTGACGGTTTCCGGCGACTCGGTGGATGTGCGGACGCTTGCGGACGGCCTCTCGTCGCCCACGGGCGTCGACGTGCATGACGGCACCCTCTGGTATGTGCAGGGCGAGGTCTCCTATGTCTTCAATCCGCGCCTGCGCGACCAGACGCCGCCGCTGCCGTTCCGCGTGACGCCCGTCCCGCTGGCACACCAGCCGCCCCATCACTGACGCCCGAACCGGGGGACCAACCATGGCCAAGCCGCTTTCCTTTTTCGCCTTGCTGGGCGCGACCGCCGCCCTGGGCGCCGCGCTCGTCGCGGGTCATCCGCTCGGCAGCGCGCCGGCCGTGGCCGCGACCGAGCAGGATTGCCCCAACGAGCCGGGCCTCAGCCTGCCGCCCGGTTTCTGCGCGACGATCTTCGCGGACAATGTCGGTCATGCCCGGCACATGGCGGTGGCGGCGGACGGCACGGTCTATGTGAACACATGGTACAGCCGCTATTTCCGCACTCCGCCGCCGGCAGGCGGATTCATCGTCGCGCTGCGCGATACCGACGGGGACGGCAAGGCGGACCGGATCGACCGGTTCGGCACATTGCCGGTCGCCGGCGTGGTGGCCGGTGGCGGCACCGGCATCGCGATCTGGCGGGACGGCCTCTATGCCGAGGTGGATGACAGGATCGTCCGCTACCAGCTCAATCCGGGCGAACGCGTGCCCTCGGCGCCGCCGGTCGTGGTACTGGACGGCCTCTCGCTCGACGGCGACCATATGATGCACGGCTTCGCGATCGATGCGCAGGGCAATCTGTTCGTCAACAGCGGCTCGGCCTCCAACACCTGCGAGAAGGAAAACCGCCAGCCCGGCTCGATGGGGCAGGACCCCTGCCCGGAACTGGCGACGCGCGGCGGCATCTGGCGCTATCGGGCGGACGCCACCGGCCAGCATTTCGGGCCGGATGGGCGCTATGCGACCGGCATCCGCAATACCGGCGGCATCGCCTTCGATGCGGCGGGCCATCTCTTCGCCATGCAGCATGGCCGCGACCAGCTCTCGCAGAGCTGGCCCGCGCTCTACACGACCGATCAGGGCGTCCGGAACCCGGCCGAGGAACTGCTGCGCGTCGAGCAGGGCGATGATTATGGCTGGCCCTACTGCTATTTCGACGGGACGCAGCGCAAGCTGGTGCTCGCGCCCGAATATGGCGGGGATGGCGGTCATGCGATCGGCCGTTGCGCGGACAAGAAGGGGCCCGTCGCCACCTATCCCGCGCATTTCGCGCCCACCGGGCTCACCTATTATGCCGGCGGGGCCTTCCCGGCGCCTTATCATGGCGGCCTGTTCATCGCCTTCCATGGTTCATGGAATCGCGCGCCGGAGCCGCAGGACGGCTATCGCATCGAGTTCCAGCCCATGGCGGACGGCGCGCCGAGCGGTCCGTCCATCCTGTTCGCGGACGGCTTCACCGGGCCCGGCAAGGCGAGCGGGAAGGCGACCAATCGCCCGACCGGCGTGACCACGGGTCCCGACGGCGCGCTCTACGTGTCCGATGACGTCAATGGCCGCATTTACCGGATCGCCTACAAGGGCCCCGCCAATGCGTCGCTGGCGGCCGCCAGTCCGGTGACCTATGCGCCGCAGGCCGCCGCGCCGGCGGACGGGGAGGGCGGGCCTGCCGTACCGCCCGGCTTCACGGCCGATCAGGTGGCGCTGGGGCAGCGCATCTATTCCGGACAGGCGCGTTCGGGCACCTGCGCGGGCTGCCATGGCGCGGACGGCAAGGGCTCGACCCTCGGCCCCGCGCTCACCGGCCCCGACTGGCTCTGGACGGACGGCTCCGTCGCCTCGATCGCGCATGTGATCCATGAAGGCGTGGTGACGCCCAAACATTATCCCACCGGGATGCCCGCCAATGGCGGCGCGCAGCTCAGCGACGCGGATGTGCAGGCGCTCGCGGCCTATGTCTGGACCTTCGGGCACAAGCCATAAGCGTGCCCATGATCTCCCGCCGCATCCCGGCGCGCGAAGCCACGCACGGTCGACGCCCGGTCTGTTCAGTGCGTCCGGCTCCAGCCCTGCGCGCGCCACAGGCCGGGCGTCACCGCGAAGCGGCGCTTGAAGGCACGCGCGAAGTGGGCGGGATCCTCGAACCCGTTGGCGAAGGCGATCTGGGCGATCGACGCGCTCATCCGGCGCGGATCGCGCAGTTCGTCCGCCGCGCGCTGCAGCCGGCGGCTCCAGATCTGCGCCGTCACCGACAGGCCGATGGCCTGATGCATGAGCTGATCGAGCCGGCGCCGGCCGATCGCCTGCGCCCGCGCGACCTCTTCGGCGGTGAGGCCCGGCGTGGAGAGGTTGCATTCGATGAAATCGAGCGCCTTGCGCACGCGCCAGTGCATGTCGGTCAGCGCGACGGACAGGCCGGACGTCGCGCCGAGCAGGTGGATGATCGCGTTCAGCGCCGCCTGCTGCTGCGCTTCGCCCAGATCGCCGGCGATGTTCAGCAGGTCGAGCAGCGTGCGCCCCAGCAGGGCCGTGCCCGGATCGCGGCCGGGCAGGAGGGTCGCCACTCTGCGCTCGAGTTCGGGAAAAGCGGCCAGCACCCTTGCGCGCGGCATGCGCAGCAGCAGGAAGCGGCTGTTCTGCGCGCCGACCAGCCGGAAGGGATGCAGCTCGTCGACGAAGCAGATGTCGCCGCGCCCGAGTTCGCATTGCTGCTGGTGCTGCAGCACGATGGTGGCGCCATCGGCCTGCAGCATCATGGTGAGGTGCCGGTCGGTATCCGGGCCGCGCGGCGCATAGACGACTTCGGCGGGCGGCGAGCTGATGGCAAGCAGGTCGCCCGCGCCCATCCGGCTGTGCTGGATGGCCCCGAGGGCGGGCTTCACCTCGATCTCGTGACCGCCCACGCCGGGGAAGATGTCCGGGATCGTGCCGGACCAGATCGCGGCGCGCTGCCGCTCATCCATCTTGCTGAGGTCGACAAGCGAGGACATGCTGCGGGGCTCCGGGGCGCTCGGTTGCACAAGCTTGCCGATGGTCATCGGCCAAAGCCGGGACCGAGTCAAAGGGATATGGCGGGCAGGCCGGCGCGGGACGCGACGGCAGGAGCGCGGCGGCCGTGCGCTGCCGCATTGCCTGCGCGTCCGCCTTTGGGCATGGGCGGGGCATGATGGATCGCAGGCTCGTCATGCTCGCGCTTGCGGGCGGATCGGCGCTCGCCGCAACCCCGGCGCGCGCGCAGGACGATGCCGGGTCCGAGACGATCGTCGTGCTCGGGCGCGGCCTTGCCCTGCCGCCGGGCACGCCGGCCTATGGCTCGGTCACGATCGATCGCGACCGGCTGTCGCAGGACGCCGCGGGAACGGTGGAAGACGCGCTGGCCGATGTTTCCGGCTTCCAGCAGTTCCGCCGCTCGGACAGCCGCTCGGCCAATCCCTCCGCGCAGGGCGTCACGTTGCGGGCGCTGGGCGGCAACGCGTCGAGCCGCGCACTGGTGCTGCTCGACGGCGTGCCGCTGGCCGACCCGTTCTTCGGCTCGATCCCGTTCAACGCGCTGGCCATGGATACGATCGGCGCGGTGCGCGTGACGCGCGGCGGCGGGGCGGGGGCATTCGGCGCCGGCACGGTTGCCGGCACCATCGAGCTGTTCAGCGCGGATCGCGCGCAGCTCCCGCCGGTCACCGCCTCCGCCTTTCAGGGCAGCGACAATGCCCGGCAGCTCAGCGCGACCCTGTCGCCCGACGTCGGCGGCGGTTTCCTGTCGGTGAGCGGCGCCTTCGCGCACGGTGACGGCTTCTGGACCACGCCGGCGGACCAGCGCGGCCCGGCGGACGTCCGCGCGCGCTATCGCAACTGGTCGGTCAATCTGCGCGGTGTCGCGCCGGTGGGCGCGCAAGGCGAGATCCAGGCGCGGGTGACGCTGTTCCGGGATGACCGGACACTCCGCTTCGCGGGCGCGGACAGCGGCATCGAGGGGCAGGATGCGAGCCTGCGCTATCTCTCTCGCGGGGACTGGCAGGTCGAGGCGCTGGCCTATGCCCAGCTTCGCAATTTCAACAATATCGTGATCAGCTCGACCAGCTTCCGCCCGACGCTCGACCAGCGCAACACGCCGGCGACCGGGCTGGGCGGCAAGATCGAGCTGCGCCCGCCGGTCGGCGGCGCTCATGTGCTGCGCATCGGCGCGGACGCGCGCCATGCCGATGCCGACATGTATGAGGAAGCCCTGAGCACTCTCACCGGCGCCGCGACCGTGCGGCGCGAGGCGACGGGCGCGCAGTTCACCACCGGCTTCTACGTCGAGGACGACTGGACGCTCGGCGCGCTGGTCCTGACCGGCGGGATGCGGGCCGACCACTGGTCGATCAGCCATGGCCGGACGATCGAGCGGACCGTCGCGACCGGCGGCGTGGCGACCAGCGCCTATCCCGATCGCGACGGGTGGGAACCGAGCCTGCGGGCTGGTCTGCTCTGGACCGTCACCGATGCGCTGCGCCTGCGCGGCGCCGCCTATACGAGTTTCCGCCTGCCGACGATCAACGAGCTCTATCGCGGCTTCACCGTCTTCCCGATCGTGACGCAGGCCAATGCCGCGCTGTCCCCCGAACGGCTGAAGGGCGGGGAAGTCGGCTTCGAGTGGCGGCCCGCGCAGGGGCTGCATCTTTCGGCGACCGCCTTCTACAACCGGCTCGACAATGCGATCGCCAATGTGACGATCGGCACCAATCTGCGCCAGCGCCGCAATGTCGATGCGATCGAGGCGAAGGGGATCGAGATGACGGCTTCCGCCGCCATCGGGACGTTCGATCTCGCGGCCTCCTGGGCCTATAATGACAGCATCGTGCAGGCGAGCGGTCCGGCCGCCGCGCTCGACGGCAAGCGGCCCGCCCAGAGCCCCCGTCACAGCGCCAGCGCCACGCTCGGCTGGCGCGCCCCGCGCGAGGCGCGGCTTTCGCTCACGGCGCGTTATGTCGGCCCGCAATATGAGGATGACCTGGAGACGGACCGGATGCCCGGCGTGGTCACGATCGACGGCTATGCGCGCGTGCCGCTGGCGCGCGGCCTGGCGGTGGTGGGCCGGGTCGAGAATCTGCTGGATGCGACGGTGCTGACGCGCAAGGTCGGCACGAGCGTCGATCTGGGCGCGCCGCAGACCTTCTGGATCGGCCTGCAGTTCGGTGGCTAGAGCGATTTCAAGTCAGATGGAACATCTGACGACTCGGAAATCGCGGAAAACGAAGCAAAACAGAGCCTGTTCCGATTCAATCCCATCGGAACAGGCTCTAGATGTTTGGTCCCGGGATTTGATGGTGCGGGTTTGATGTGAAGCGCTGGGGTTCGTTTGAAGCGCGGATCGACCCTTGCGGTGCGGTCACCCCGCGGGCAGGCGCAGCCTGACCAGCAGGCCGCCCAGATCCTCGCTTTCGTCGAGCGAGACGGTGCCGCCGTAGATTTCCGCCACGTCACGCACGATGGCGAGGCCGAGGCCGGTGCCGGGCTTGCCGGAATCCAGCCGGGCGCCGCGATCGAAGATGCGCTCGCGCTCCCCTTCGGGAATGCCCGCCCCATCGTCCTCGACAAGGATGTCGACCCACGCGCCATGCGGCTGCACGGTCACGAACACGCTGCCGCCGCCATATTTGGCGGCATTCTCGATAAGGTTGCCGAGCAGTTCGTCGAGATCCTGCCGTTCCGCCCGGACCATCGCGGACTGATCGCCGTCGCGGTCGATGCGCGCCTCCGGATAAAGGCGCTCGACGGCGCGTTCCACGGCCTCGAGGCTGGGCCAGACCTGCGTGCGGCTCTGCGCCGCGCCGCGCCGGCCGAGCGCGCGGGCCCGGGCGAGATGATGGTCGATCTGCCGGCGCATCGTGGCCGTCTCGCGGATCACCGTGGTGGCGAGATCGGGCGCCTGCGCCGTCGCGGCGTTCATGACCACGGTGAGCGGGGTCTTGAGCGCATGGGCGAGATTGCCCGCGTGCCGGCGCGCTTCCTCGGCCTGCTGTTCGTTGTGGGCGAGCAGGGCGTTCAGTTCCTCGACCAGCGGCTGCACTTCCTGCGGCAGCGGCTCGGTGACGCGGCTCTTCTCGCCGGTGCGCATGCGGGCGATCTCGCGGCGGATGCGGCGCAGCGGCCGCAGCCCGTAGAAGACCTGCAGCGCGGTCATGATCATGAGCCCCACGCCCAGCACGGCGAAGCTCTTGACGAGCGTCGCGCGCAGCGTGTGGATCTGCGCGTCGAGCCCCTCGCGCGCCTGCGCGACGATGAAGGTCCAGCGTGTCGCGCTGCCGGGCAGGATCACCGTGCGGGTCATGACGCGCAGGGGCTCGTCCGCGAACTGCATGGAATCGATGCCTTCGCCCGGCCGCGCGAGCATGTCCGGCGTGACCTCGATCGCCCGGTCCCAGAGCGAGCGCGAGCGCCAGTCCTCATGGCCCTTGCCGCTGATCTGGTAATAGAGGCCGCTCGCCGGCTCCAGGAAGCGCTGGTCGGCCAGGGGGCGGTTGAACAGCACTTCGCCTTCCGGCCCCACTTCCGCCGAGGAGATCATGGCGGTCAGCACATAGTCCAGCCCGTCGTCGAAATTGGTGGTGACGGCATTGGTGAGCACGCGGTCCAGCGCGAGGCCGCCGCCGAACAGCAGCGCGCCGATCCAGAGCGCCGAGATGAGGATGATGCGCCGGCTGAGCGAGCCGGTGGTGCGCCGGGGGGGAGACCCCGTGGCGTCGGATTGCATGACCGGCCCGCCCCCGGCGTCCGTCCCGATGCCTTGCGGCTCAGCCAGGGGGCTCGTCCAGGCTGTAGCCCAGCCCCCTGATGGTCGAGATCACGTCCGGCCCCAGCTTCTTGCGGATGCGCGTGACGAACACCTCGATCGTATTGGAATCGCGGTCGAAATCCTGATCGTAGATATGCTCTATCAGTTCGGTGCGGCTCACCACCTTGCCCTTGTGATGCATGAGGTAGGAAAGCAGCTTATATTCCTGCGCGGTGAGCTTCACGGGCTCGCCGTTCAGCGTGACCTTGCCCGAACGGGTGTCGAGGCGCACGTCGCCCGCAATCAGCTCGCTTGACGAATTGCCCGAGGAGCGGCGGATGAGCGCGCGCAGGCGGGCGATCAGTTCCTCGCTCTGGAAGGGCTTGGCGAGATAATCGTCGGCGCCCGCATCCAGACCCGCCACCTTGTCGGACCAGCTATCGCGCGCGGTGAGCACCAGCACGGGCGTGTCCTTGCCTTCCTTGCGCCAGCGGTCGAGCACCGTCAGGCCGTCCACTTCGGGCAGGCCGAGATCCAGCACCACGGCGTCGTAATTCTCGGTCGAGCCCAGGAAATGACCGTCCTCGCCGTCCGTCGCGAGGTCGACCGCATAGCCCGCGCCTTCCAGCGTGGATTTGAGCTGGCGGCCAAGGGTCGGCTCATCCTCGACGATCAGCAGGCGCATGATGTTCCTTTCCGGGAAGAGGCGGTTTTCGCCCTCATAGGGCTGAACGGGCGAGGCGCAAGGGGGACGACATGGCCCGCCCGGCGATCAGCGCGTCCGCGCGATGATGTTGCCGGTCTTGCCGTCCACGTCGACCCAGATGACCCGGCCGTCCGCCCGCATGAACTGCATGCGATAGACGCCTTCGCGCGGGGAGGGCGCGACGCCGACATAGCTTGCGCTGCGCCCCATTTCGCGCTCGACGCGCCGCTTGATGACGGAGAAAGGCATGACCTGCCCGTCCAGCATCTGGCGGCGGGCATTGTTCTGCTCCTGACCGCTCGAGAAGCTCTGGGCCGGCGCGAGCGTCGCGCCCAGCAGCAGGGCCAGACCCAGCGAGACGGGCATGAAAAGGGACTTCCTCATGCCCGCCTCATAGGGACGGACCCTTGAACAACCGCTGAATGCCGCATTTTACCTCCGTTCAGCGCTCCAGCACGTAGCGGACGTTGAGCGTGATCGCGCTGGAGACCTGCCCGGGCTCGACCTGCGTCGCCGCATCCTGCTGCACGGCCATGGCCATGCGCGGCATGGGCCGGGGCGGCTCATAATTGCCGCCTTCGCTGATCGAGACGAGGCGGGCGGACCGATAGCCGGCCGCCTGCGCATAGAGATTGGCGCGGGTCTGGGCTGTCTGCACCGCCTTGGTCCGCGCCTGGTCGAGCTGGGCGGCCGGGTCGGCGATGGCGAAGCTCGGCCCGCTGAGGTTGGTCGCGCCGGCCGCGACCATCGTGTCGATCAGTTCGCCCGCCTTGTCGATATGGCGGATGGTGAGTGTGAGCTGGTTGCTGGCCTGATAGCCCAGGAAGCGGGGCTGCTGGCCGTTGCCGCGATTGCTGTAGTCATATTGCGGCGAGAGATTGATGCCGCTGGTCTGGATGTCCTTGCGCTCGACGCCGCTGCGCGTCACGGCGGCGATCAGCTTGTCCATCAGCGCCGCGTTCTGCCGCATGGCTTCCTGCGCGGTCGGCGCATTGGTCTGCACGCCGGTGGAGAGCGTCGCGATGTCCGGCGCGCTCTCGATCGACTCCGTGACCGACAGCGAGATGAGCGGACCGCCGGCGGGAATCATCGCAGCGCCGCCCTGCGCTTCCTGTGCCGGGGCCATGGCGGGCACCATCAGCGCGAACGCCGATGCGGCGAGAAGGAGCGGAAAACGTCCCATGTGAAAAATCCTTCCTGGTGGTTCATGGCAGGCCTCCTGCGCGACATGGGCTGAACGGGCGATGACCCGTTCTCCCGCAACACCAGTCTTGCCCCCGCGTCCCGCATCTGTTTTAGCGCGCCGTCATGGCAGCGCCAATCCTTTCCTATGAAAAGCTCGGTTTGATCCAGGGCGCCGGCTGGCTGTTCCGCGGGCTCGATCTCCATATCGGCGAGCGGGACAGGCTGGCGCTCATCGGCCGCAACGGCGCGGGCAAGACCACGCTCATGAAGCTCATCGCCGCCGCGATCGAGCCGGACGAGGGCAAGCGCTCGATCGTGCCGGGCACCAATGTGGTCATGCTGGAGCAGGACCCGGACGTGAGCGCCTTTGCCACGCTGCTCGATTTCGCGACCAGCGGCGAGCGTGCCCCGCCGCGCCACGAGGTGGAGGCGATCGCCGACCAGATCGGCATCGACCTCGCGCGCGAGGCGGCGACCGCGAGCGGCGGCGAGCGCCGCCGCGCCGCCATCTGCCGCGCGCTGGCGAGCGAGCCGGACGTGCTGCTGCTCGACGAGCCGACCAACCATCTGGACATCGCCGCGATCGACTGGCTGGAGGACTGGCTGGGGCGCTATTCCGGCGCCTTCATCGTCATCAGCCATGACCGCACCTTCCTCACCCGCCTCACCCGATCGACGCTCTGGCTCGACCGGGGCAATCTGCGCCGCAACGAGATCGGCTTCGGCGGCTTCGAGGCGTGGATGGAGAAGGTCTATGCCGAGGAGGCCCGCGCCGCCGAGAAGCTGGACGCGAAGCTGAAGATCGAGGCGCACTGGCTGGAGCGCGGCGTCACCGCGCGGCGCAAGCGCAACCAGGGGCGGCTGGCGAAGCTGCACGAGATGCGCGCCGCCCGCGCCGCCATGATCGGTCCGCAGGGCGCGGCGAAGATGGCCGTCGTCTCGGACGAAGTGAAGACAAAGAGCGTCATCACCGCCGAGAATGTGACGAAGCGCTTCGGCGAGCGGACCATCATCCGCGACTTCACCCTGCGCATCCAGCGCGGCGACCGGATCGGCATCGTGGGCGGCAATGGCGCGGGCAAGACCACGCTGCTGCGCCTGCTGACCGGCGAACTGGCGCCCGACGACGGCACGGTGACGCGCGCCAGGACGCTCGACGGCATCGTCATCGACCAGCAGCGCAAGCTCCTCCAGCCGGACAAGCGCGTGCGCGACATTCTCGCCGAGGGCGGCGACTGGGTGACGGTGCGCGGCGCCAGGAAGCATGTGCAGGGCTATCTCAAGGAATTCCTGTTCGATCCGGGGCTGGTCGATGCGCGCATTGGCACGCTCTCCGGCGGCGAGCGCTCGCGGCTGCTGCTGGCCCGGGAATTCGCGCGCGAATCCAACCTTCTGGTGCTGGACGAGCCGACCAACGATCTCGATCTGGAAACGCTCGACCTGCTGCAGGAAGTGGTCGCGGACTATGAGGGCACGGTCCTCATCGTCAGCCATGACCGCGACTTCCTCGATCGCACGGTGACGGTGACGCTGGGCCTCGACGGCTCGGGCCGCGTGGACGTGATCGCCGGCGGCTATGCCGACTGGGAGGCCAAGCGGCGCAAGCCGGTTGCGGCCAGGCGTGCGTCAGCCTCCCGGGACGATGCCCCGGCCGCGCCGCCGCCGCCGCCGAAAGCCGCCAAGCTGAGCTACAGGGACCAGCGCGACTACGACCTGCTGCCGGCCCGCATCACGGAGATCGAAGCCGCCATCGCCCGCGACGAAGCCGCCCTGTCAGATCCGGACCTCTATGCGAAGAACCCGAAGCGGTTCGCCGACCTGACGGCCGCCATCGAGAAGGCGCGGGCGGAGAAGGACGCGGCCGAGGAACGCTGGCTGGAACTGGCGGAGATGGCGGAAGCGCTGAGAGGTTAGGGGCTGTCCGTCATGGATGGAACCAACTTGTGCGCCTGCGCAGGCAGGAGCCCAGGGCGCAAGGGCACTGCGGCTGGGCCCTGGGCTCCTGCCTGCGCAGGCGCACTGATGCTGTTTGCCTCGGATCGACTCCCGGCATCGGGGTCTTCGCGGCGTTCCGCGCGCCTGCTCCGCGCGGACGCGCGAGGGGCTCATCCAGATTGACCGGCCGTTCGCCCGCGCGGTGAAGCGGCGATCCCGGAACGGTTCGGCGCGACTGGTCTTCCGGGCGCGGGCGCCCGGCTTCATTCGATAGTGTCGAATGGCGATCCGTCCCCGTCGATCTGGGCTTCGTCCGTTTCCGTCTCGCTTCGCGCCCAGCGCGCCCGATCCGCTTCCGCGCGGACCATGCCGCGCCGTTCCAGATCGATGAGATGGGCCAGCACCGATCGGCCGGCGGCGCCGTGGAGGCGGAGGTCGAGGCCGGCATACATGGCGGTGACCATCGCGGGGACGGTGGCGGGCCCCTGTCGCCCGAGGAGGCGCAATATCTGGCCCTCGCGCATCTTCCGATGGCCGAGCATGCCGCGCGCGAAGCGCTGCGGCTCGGTGATCGGGTCGCCATGCGCCGGATAGTAGATGCGGTCCGCCCGCATCATCAGCCGTTCGAGCGAGCGCATATAGTCGGTCATGTCGCCATCGGGCGGCGAGACCACGCTGGTCGACCAGCCCATCACATGATCGCCGGTGAACAGCGCGCCTTCCTCCTCCAGCGCGAAGCAGAGATGATTGGAGGTGTGGCCGGGGGTGGCCAGCGCGGTCAGGGTCCAGCCATCGCCCGCAAGCGCCTCGCCGTCGCGCAGCACGCGGTCCGGCGCATAATCCCGGTCGAACGCCGCGTCGGCGCGCGGGCCGTCATCCTCCAGCGCCAGCGGCGCGCAGCCGATGATCGGCGCGCCGGTCCGCAGCGCGAGCAGGGGCGCGGCCGGGCTGTGATCGCGATGGGTATGCGTGCACAGGATCGCCCGCACGGGCCGTTCCCCGATCGCCGCCGCCAGCGCATCGAGATGCGCCATGTCCGCCGGTCCCGGATCGATCACCGCCAGATCGGCCTCACCGACGAGGTAGCTCTGGGTGCCATGATAGGTGAACGGCGAGGGATTGGGCGCCAGCACGCGCCGCACGAGCGGCGAGAGACGCATCGCAAGGCCGGTTTCCGGCGCGGGTCGGGGAGCAGGCTCGGCCATGCTCCCCATGTGTCACCCATCCGGCGGAATGCAAGTCGCGCGGCGGTCCGGCGTCAATCGCGCTCGCGATTCATGTCGGCGATCTGGCGGTCGAGATCGGCGACGATCCGGTCCCGCATCCGCTCGGACAGCGCATCGTTGCGGACGATCTCGGCGCGCGCCTGCTGCAGGCCGCTGATCGCCTGCGCCCGTGCGTGCCGCGCAATGTCGTCGCCGCAGATCGTGATGTGGATCTTCCGGCGTTCCCGGCCGTCGACGGAGACGGTCTGCTCGGTCGTGTTGACATACTGGTCGCGGCCGCCGCAGCCCTGTCCCTCCGTCACCTCGATGATCGGGATGCGCTGCTCGATCTCGGCCTGCGTGGGGATGCGCATGGCCGCGCGGTTCGCCCGCATCACTGCGCGATCGATGCTGATCTGGCGGACGGCGGGCACGGGCGGCACCGGTGGAACCGGAGGCACGGCGGGCACCGGCGTGACCTGGGCCAGCGGGGCAGGGGGAGCCGGCGGCGCGGATGGAGCGGCAGGCACTGCGGGCACGGGCGGGGCGGGCGGCACGGCGAGGTCCGCATCGATATCACGCGCCGCCTGCGCATCCTGATCCCGTCCGTCGCCGCGATCGTCCGCGACCGCTGCAAGCGCTGCCGGGGCGGTCGAGAGCGAAGGGAGCAAGTCCTGCCCGCGAGGGATCGGCAGGACATCGCTCACCTTCGCCCCGACCTGGGCGGCCATGCCTTCGCCGGACGCCGTGAGGGAGAGCCCCGCGAGGATGAGGGTGCCGGCAAGGGCAAGGCCGGCGGTGCGGCGGCGCAGGCTGGGGCTCGATCTGGACAACATGGTCAGTCTCCGTTTCAGACGATCGACGGTGGTGAGGTGGCAGATGGCGGAGAATTCCCGGCCGCTGGCGCATTTGACCAGCGCCCGGCCATAGGCCTGCCCCAGTCCCCGGTCGCGGATGGCGCCGATCACGTCGGCATCGCAGGCCATTTCCTGATCGGCGCGGAAGGCGCGGTGCGCGATCCAGGCGAGGGGATTGCACCAGTGCAGCGCCAGCATGGCGAGCGCGAAGGCATTGGCGAGAAGATCGCCCCGCCGGTGATGCGCCAGCTCATGGGCAAGGGCCATCGCATGCTCCTCGACATCGAAGCGGCTATAGGCATCGTGCGGAAAGACGATGGTGCGCCGGGTGAGCCCGAAGGCCATGGGCCCGCTCACCCGCGCGCTGGCGAACAGATGGATGCCGCGCGCGGGGGACCGGCGCTTGCGGGCGCCATCCAGCACATGACGGCAGAAGCGGCGATAGCTGACCGTCTGCCACAGCGCGAAGGCGATCGCGCCGGCAAGCCAGAGACCGGCCAGCGCCAGCGGCCAGACCTGCGGTTCGCTGCCGGTCTGGAGCGCGACCGGCACCGTGTCCATCTGGACGATCCGCGCCCGGATGATCTGCGAGATCATGCCCGGCTGCGCGATCTCCGCGAGCGGCGAGGAACGCGGCACGAGCATCGAGACCGGCGGCATCACCACGCGCAGCGCCGGCAGCAGCCACAGCGCATAGGCGACCTTGGCGCCGAACATGCGCCGCACCGGCTCGCGGATCGCCAGCACCAGCGCCATGAGCATGGTGGTGACGATGAGCGTTTCGACGAGCCAGGCGATCATGATCGGATCGCCTTCAGCAGCGCCTCGATCTCGGCGATGTCCTTGTCGGAGAGCTGCTGCGTCTCGGCGAGATGCGCCACGAGCGGCGTGACCTTGCCGCCGAACAGCCGGTCGACCAGCCGGCGCGATTCATGCGCGACATAGGCTTCGCGCTGCACCAGCGGCCGGTAGAGATAGCGCCGGCCATCCGCCTCATGCGCCACGACCGCCTTGCCGACCAGCCGCGAGAGCAGGGTCTTGACGGTCTGCAGGCTCCAGTCGCGCTCCTTTTCCAGCGCGTCGCTGACTTCGATGGCGGTGAGCGGCGATCGCTGCCACAGCACTTCCATCACGGCATGTTCGGCATCACTGATGCGTTCGGCCATGGTTTCGTCCCTCCTCGCGGACTCGACGGATTACACATGTAGATAAAACTACAGTTGTGGTCAATATGGCCGTCAAGCTGCACGCAGGATGAACGGGAAGCCGGTGTCGGGAAATTTGACAGGCCGGGCCGCGCGCGCGGCGCCATTAACCAGCGGATGGCCGGTTTTCAGGGGAGAAGCGCAATCCGGCATGCGGCTTGCGACGCAGCGGGCACACCCGCTTTGAGGGGGGGATGCGGCGCGGTCTCCCGTCCATCCCCCCTTTTTTTGGGGGAGGTTTCAGGCTGCGGCGATCAGGCCCTGATCGGCAAGCAGTTGCTGCAGCTCACCCGCCTCGTACATCTCGCGCATGATGTCGGAGCCGCCGACGAACTCGCCCTTCACATAGAGCTGGGGGATGGTCGGCCAGTCGGAGAAGGACTTGATGCCCTGCCGGATCGCCTGATCCTGCAACACGTCGACGCTCTCATAGTCGACACCCAGATGCTCGAGGATGCGCGTCGCGAGGTTGGAGAAGCCGCACTGCGGGAACAGCGGCGTGCCTTTCATGAACAGCACGATGTCGTTGCTGTTGACGATGTCGCTGATGCGCGAATGAACGGGGTCGTCGGTCATGATCTTGGTCTCCGGGCAGCGCCGCGCGGCCTCGCCGCCGCGCCTCTCTGGTCTGGTCAGGTGGGGACGGCCGTGGTCAGTTGCAAGGCATGGAGCACGCCGCCCATGCGATCGCCCAGCGCCGCATAGACCGCGCGCTGCTGCGCCACCCGGCTCATGCCCCGGAAGCGCTCGGAGACGACGCGGGCCTGCCAGTGATCGTCGTCATCGGCCAGCGCGACCAGCTCCACCGTCGCATCGGGAAAGGCGGCCAGAATGAGCGCCTCGATCTCGGTTGCGGCCATCGGCACGGGCGGGGCCTCAGCTCTGCTGCATGAACTGCCGGCGCGCCTCGGCGAACTTGTCGCTGAGCGCCTGGCGGATGCGCTGCTCGTCCATGTCCACGCCGGCCGAGATCAGGTCGCCGAGCAGCTTGCGCACGACATCTTCGTCGCCCGCTTCCTCGAAGTCGGCCTGCACGACGGCCTTGCCATAGGCGTCGGTCTCTTCCTTCGTCAGCCCCATCAGTTCGGCGGCCCATTCGCCCAGCAGGCGATTGCGCCGCGCGGTCACCCGGAAGGCGAGTTCCTGGTCCCTGGCGAACTGGGTCTCGAAGGCCTTTTCGCGGTCGTCGAATCCACTCATGATCTGTTCTTTCACTTCAGAAGGGCCGAATCCGCTCGATCTTTAGGGATGCGCGGCCGGGAAGGCAACGCGTGGTCGGACCGTCATGGCTCCGATGGCGCTTTTGGACAGATTTCTGCCCTCGCGTTCCGCGTCCCTTGCGGGAGAAGAGACGAAGCCCTGCTGCTTCAGCAGTCAGGCGCGGTCGGAGGGGGGCAGCGTCGGGCAGGAGCCCCTCTCCAGGTTCCGCTTTGGGGGGCGTTCCGGACAGACCCAGCTTGTGCTCCTGCGCAGGCAGGAGCCCAGGGCGCAAGGGCACTTCGGCTGGGCCCTGGGCTCCTGCTTTCGCAGGAGCACGGATGCAGGAGCACGGATGCCGGGTGCCCCGGATCGCCTTCAGTCGTCCGTCGGCTGGCAAACTCCTCCATCCTCTCCCGCAAGGGGGAGAGGCAAGGAATGCAGGCCATCGCCGAAGCCGCGATGGCAGCCCGCCTTCATGCAGCCTGAGGCACCAGCCATGGCCGGCGCTGCGCATCGGCCCGCTCGAATGCGCCGATCGCGTCCCGCCGCTCCAGCGTGAGGCCGATCTCGTCCAGCCCGCCGATCAGGCAGGCCTTGCGGAACGGGTCGATCTCGAAGGTGAAGCGGTCCTGGAACGGCGTCGTCACCGTCTGGTGCTCGAGGTCGATGCTGATCGGGTCCGTCTCCGCCACCGCGAGCAGCCGGTCGATGGCGGCCTGCGGCAGCACCACGGTGAGGATGCCGTTCTTGAAGGCATTGCCGGAGAAGATGTCCGAGAAGCTCGGCGCGATCACGGCCTTGACGCCCATGTCCATCAGCGCCCAGGCGGCATGCTCCCGGCTGGAGCCGCAGCCGAAATTGTCGCCGGCGATGATGATCGGCGCGCCGGCATAGCGGGGATCGTCGAACACATTGCCCGGCTCCCGGCGCAGCGCCTCGAACGCGCCCTGGCCAAGCCCCTGACGGCTGATCGTCTTGAGCCACTCGGCGGGGATGATGATGTCCGTGTCGACATTCTTCATGCCGAACGGATAGGCCTTGCCCTCGACCTGATTGACGGGTTCCATGCTGCGCCTGCCTTTCGTCCTGCCCGTCCGGTGGCGCAAGCGAACGCCCGGGTCAACCCGGCAAGCATGATCGCCGGGGCGACGGACCTTTTCCCGGCACCGGCGGATAGCCATCCGCCGGTGTCGCGATGCTCAGCGGCTTTCGCGCGCCTCGCTCAGGCCCTTGTTGTCCTGCGCATTGCCGAGACCGACCGCCATGGCGGCGCTGCCGATCGCGCCCAGAACGAGGATCCAGAAAATCTTTTTCATTGCGCCCCTTAACCTTGATGGTTCCCCATTAGGTCGCGAACATCGGCAAGTCGACCCTTAATCGCCGCCGCCGCCGCCATGACGGGCGAAACGAGGTGGGTGCGCGCGCCCGGTCCCTGCCGTCCCATGAAGTTGCGGTTGCTGGTCGAGGCGCAGCGCTCGCCGCTCGGCACGCGATCCGGATTCATGCCCAGGCACATGGAGCAGCCCGGCTCGCGCCATTCGAACCCGGCCTCCATGAAGATGCGGTCCAGCCCCTCGGCCTCGGCCTGGCGCTTGACCAGACCGGAGCCGGGCACGACCAGCGCCTGGCGGATGCCGTCCGCCACATGCCGCCCGCGCAGCACCGCGGCGGCCGCGCGCAGATCCTCGATGCGGCTGTTGGTGCAACTGCCGATGAAGATATGCTCGACGGGCACGTCCTCCATCCGCTGGCCGGCCCGCAGGCCCATATAGTCGAGCGACTTCCGGGCGGCGGCGCGCTTGGAGGGGTCCTCGAAGCTCTCCGGATCGGGCACGACGCCGGTGATCGCCACCACATCCTCCGGGCTGGTGCCCCAGGTGACGTTGGGCGCGATGTCGCTCGCGGCGAGGCGCAGGATCTTGTCGAACGCGGCGCCCTCGTCGCTGACCAGCGTGCGCCACCATTCGACGGCACGGTCCCAGTCCTCGCCCGTCGGCGCCATGGGCCGGCCCCTGATATAGTCGAACGTCTTCTCGTCCGGAGCGAACAGGCCCGAGCGCGCGCCGCCCTCGATCGCCATGTTGGCGACGGTCAGCCGGCCCTCGATGCTCATCTCGCGGAAGGTCGAGCCGCGATATTCGACGACATGGCCCGTGCCGCCCGCCGTGCCGGTGCGCCCGATGATCGCCAGCACGACATCCTTGGGCGTCACGCCATAGCCGAGCGCGCCCTCCACCTCGATCGCGAAGGTCTTCGAGCGCTTGAGCTGCAGCGTCTGGGTCGCCAGCACATGCTCCACCTCGCTGGTGCCGATGCCGAAGGCGAGCGCGCCCAGCGCGCCATGCGCGGCGGTGTGGCTGTCGCCGCACACCAGCGTTGTGCCCGGCAGCGTGAAGCCCTGCTCCGGCCCCACGACATGGACGATGCCTTGCTCGGGCGCCACCGCATCGAAATATCTGATCCCGAATTCCGGCGCATTGCGCTCCAGCGCCGCGAGCTGCTGCGCGCTCTGCGGATTCGCGATGGGGATGCGATGCCCCTGCGCGTCGAGGCGCGGCGTGGTCGGTACATTATGGTCCGGCACGGCAAGCGTCAGGTCCGGGCGGCGCACCGGCCGCCCCGCAAGGCGAAGTCCCTCGAATGCCTGCGGGCTCGTCACCTCATGGACGAGATGGCGGTCGATATAGATGAGGCTGGTGCCGTCCTCGCGCGTCTCGATGACGTGCGCGTCCCAGATCTTCTCGTAGAGTGTGCGGGCTTTGGTCATGACGGGCCGCTCCTAGAGCGATTTCAAGTCAGATGGAACATCTGACGATTCGGAAATCGCGGAAAACGAAGCAAAACAGAGCCTGTTCCGATTCAATCCCATCGGAACAGGCTCTAGCGCTGCGTGCGCCTGCGCGAAAGCCCTATATCGGGCGCCGATGGCCGGCATCAATGGCGCGCGTCATGCCGGGCGCCGCACTTCCCTTGATCCCGCGCCGCTCCGGGGCCATCTGCAGGGCAAGTCTGTTTTGGAGATTCGGCACATGGACGCACGCGGCGGCATCGGCGGGAGCCTGGCGGGGCTCGACCTGCTGGCGGAGATCAAGCGGCTGCGCAAGGAGCGGAACGCCGTCATCCTCGCCCATTATTACCAGAAGCCGCAGATCCAGGACCTGGCGGACTTCGTGGGCGACAGCCTCGAACTTTCGCGCAAGGCGGCCGAGACCGACGCGGACGTGATCGCTTTCTGCGGCGTGCGCTTCATGGCGGAGACGGCGAAGATCCTCAGCCCGGAGAAGATCGTGGTGCTGCCGGACATGGACGCGGGCTGTTCCCTCGAGGACAGTTGCCCGCCGGCCCAGTTCAAGGCCTTCCGCGAGGCGCATCCCGACCATATCGCGCTCAGCTACATCAATTGCTCGGCAGAGGTGAAGGCGCTCTCCGACATCATCGTCACCTCGTCGTCCGCCGAGACGATCCTCAGCCAGATCCCGAAGGAGCAGAAGATCATCTTCGGCCCCGACAAGCATCTGGGCGGCTATCTGGCGCGCAAGTTCGATCGCGACCTGCTGCTCTGGCCGGGCGTGTGCATCGTGCATGAGAGCTTCAGCGAGACCGAGCTGCTCAAGCTCAAGGCGAAGCATCCCGGCGCGCCGGTCGCCGCGCATCCCGAATGTCCGCCCGCGATCATCGACCATGCCGATTATGTCGGCTCGACCAGCGGTATCCTGCAATATGCCAGGACGATGAGCGGCGACACGCTGATCGTGGCGACCGAGCCGCACATCATCCACCAGATGGAACTGGCGGTGCCGGAAAAGACCTTCATCGGCGCGCCCGGCGCGGACGGCAACTGCGCCTGCAACATCTGCCCCTATATGGCGCTCAACACGATGGAGAAGCTCTACCTTTCCCTGCGCGACCTCACGCCGCGCATCGAGATGGACGAGGATCTCCGCCTCGCCGCGCGCCGGAGCCTCGACCGGATGCTGGAGATGGCGAGCGGCACGGTGGGGAAGGGCGATCTGGGCGCGAAGGCCTGACGCACCGCCCGGTCGACACGGGCGACCGAACGCGGCGGGCCCGTTTTCCCATTCGAACAGGGCCAGTGCTCCTGCGCAGGCAGAAGCACTGGGCGCAAGGGCACTTCGGCTGGACCCTGGGCTGCTGCGTGCGCAGGAGCACTGCTTCCGTTCGACCCGGATCGACGCTGGCGCACGCGCGGGGCCTTATTGCCTGCGTTTCTGCTTTCGCCGGCGTACATGTCGGTTCCATTTGGATGGGACAGCCTTTAGGCCAGTCGCATGATCAGATCGCTTCCCGCCGGAGTCGTGCGCTCCGTGCTCGCCGCCGCTGCGATTGTCGCCGCCGGTTCCGCCATTCACGCGCAGGCGACTTCCGGGGACGATGACCCCTTCCTGTGGCTGGAGGATATCGAGGGGCCGCGCGCACTCGAGCAGGTGCGCACATGGAATGCCGAGACGGACGCGATCCTGCGCGCCATGCCCGGCTTCGAGCAGGACCGGGCGCGGGCGCGCGCGATCCTGGACGATGAGGCGCAGATCGCGACGCCCGACGATGTGATGGGCGACCGCGTCGTCAATCTCTGGCGCGACGCGGCGCATCCGCGCGGCATCTGGCGCTCCAGCCCGATCGACGCCTATCTCGCCGGCCATCCGCAATGGACGGTGCTGATCGACGTGGACGCGCTGGGCAAGGCGGAAGGCAAGAGCTGGGTCTGGCATGGCGCCGATTGCCTCGCGCCCGACTACAAGCGCTGCCTCGTCTCGCTCTCGCCGGGCGGCACGGACGCCGATGTGGTGCGCGAGTGGGACATGGGCACGAAGCGGTTCGTGGACGGCGGCTTCGTCATTCCCGAAGCCAAGAGCAATGTCGCCTGGGTGGATGCCGATACGCTGCTGGTCGGCACCGATTTCGGCGAGGGGTCGATGACCACATCCGGCTATCCGCGCATCGTCAAGCTCTGGAAGCGCGGCACGCCGCTCGCCGCCGCGACGCAGGTGGCGGCTGGCGAGGCGAGCGACGTCAGCATCCAGCCCATGTCCGTGCTGAGCGGCGACACGCGCTATGTGTTCCTCCAGCGCGGCATCGACTTCTACACCGGCCAGCTCTCGCTGCGCCTGCCGGACGGCCGGCTGGTGCGCACGCCGCTGCCCGAGACGGCGGATTTCCGGGGTATTCTCGGCGACCGCATGATCGCTTTCCTCAACCGGCCGTTGGGCGACATCCCGGCCGGCTCGCTGGTCGACTATTCGCTGGCCGACATCATGGCGGGCCGGGAAGCCGCGCCGGAGCTGGTCCTGACGCCCTCGGCCAGTCAGGCGATCGAGCAGGTGGGCACCACCGACCATGTGCTCTGGGTCAAGATGCTCGACGACGTCTCCGGCAAGCTTGTCGCCATGAAACGCGACGCGGCGACCGGGCGCTGGACAAGCCACGCCGTTGACCTGCCCGCCAATGCTACGGTGAGCCTCGTGGGCGGCGCGGACAAGCGGGACATCGCCTTCGCGACGGTCGAGACCATGCTCGATCCGCCGACGCTCTATGCGGTCCCGGCGGATGCCGCGCCCGGTGTCGTGCAGGCCCTGCCGGCGCGGTTCGACGCGAGCCGGTTCACCGTCGAGCAGCGCTTCGCCACCTCGAAGGACGGCACGCGCGTGCCCTATTTCCTCGTGCGCAGGAAGGGCACGAGCGGCCCCGTGCCGGCGCTCATCCATGCCTATGGCGGGTTCCGCGCCGCGCAGACGCCGGGTTATCTCACCGGCCAGCCCTATCGCGCCGGGCCGCTCGGCCTGTTCTGGGTGGAGGACGGCAATGCCTATGTGCTCGCCAATATCCGGGGCGGAGGCGAATATGGCCCGGCCTGGCACGAAGCGGCGCTGCGCGAGAAGCGGCAGAACAGCTTCGACGATCTCCATGCCGTGGCCGAGGACCTGATCCGCACCGGCGTCTCGAGCGCCGGCAAGATCGGCATTTCCGGGCGTTCCAACGGCGGCGCGCTGGTCGGCGCGGCGCTCACCCAGCGGCCGGACCTCTATGGCGCGGTCATTGCCGGATCGCCGCTGGAGGACATGAAGCGCTATTCGCACCTGCTCGCCGGCGCATCCTGGATGGCCGAATATGGCAATCCGGACGTCCCCGCCGACTGGGCCTTCATGAAGCTCTGGTCGCCCTATCAGAATGTGAAGCCGGGCGTGCATTATCCGCCGACCTTCTTCTATCTCTCGACCAAGGACGACCGGGTGCATCCCGGCCATGCCCGCAAGATGGCGGCGAAGCTCAAGAGCTATGGCAACACCGTCTATTATCATGAATATATGGAAGGCGGCCATTCGGTCGGTGCCGACCATGCGGAGGATGCGGTGCGCGCGGCGATGCTCCACGCCTTCCTCAAGCGCGAGCTGATGGGCGTGGGCAAGTGAGCGAGGCGGCTCTGGCTGCGGCGCCGTTCGTGCTGGACGGCTTCGATCTCGATGCCTTCGTCGCGGCGACGCTGGCGGAGGATCTGGGGCCGACCGGGCGGGACGTCACATCGCAAAGCGTGATCCCCGCCGGGGCGCTGTTCTCCGGCGTGATGGACAGCCGCGATCCGGTGACGGTGGCGGGGCTGCCGATCGCGGCGGCTTTCTTCCGGGCGCTTGACCCCGATGTCGGGATCGAGCTGCTCGCGGGCGAGGGCGATCAGGTGCCGGCGGGCACGGACCTCATGCGCCTGCGCGGCAGGGCGCGGGCCATGCTGACGGCCGAGCGCTCCGCGCTCAACACCGTCCAGCATCTCTCCGGCATCGCCACCATGACCCGCGCCTATGTGGACCGGATCGCGGGCACGGGCGCCACGCTGCTCGACACGCGCAAGACCATTCCGGGCCTGCGGGTGCTGGAGAAATATGCCACGCGCATGGGTGGCGCGCAGAACCATCGCATGGGTCTATGGGACGCGGCGATGATCAAGGACAATCACATCGCCGTCGCGGGCTCGGTGGAAGCGGCGGTCGGCGCGGCGAAGGCGGCGGGCATCGCGCGGATCATCGTCGAGGTGGACCGGATCGACCAGATCGAGCCGGCGATCGCGGCGGGCGCGACGCATCTCCTGCTCGACAACATGCCGCCCGAGATCCTGCGCGGCGCGGTGACGCTGGTAGGCAGGCGCGTGCCGACCGAGGCCTCGGGCGGGGTGCGGCTCGACACGATCCGCGCCATCGCCGAGACGGGCGTCGACTATATCAGCGTCGGACGGCTCACCCAGTCCGCGCCGGCGGCGGACATCGGGCTGGATTTCAGCAGCATCTAGCGTGATTTCGCGGCGGATGGAGCCGTCCGCCGGCTCGGACATCACTATAAACAAACGGACAAACGGCGTCGCTCCGATTCAATCCGAAGCGGATCGACTCTGGCGCATATGCGGTCTCCGCGCGGGCAACCGCTGCGGCCCCATGAAGTCGATCCGGGCAGGAAAGGACCAGTGCTCCTGCCTGAGCAGGAGCACAAAGCGGGTTACAGGGAAACTCACCCCTCGATCGTCGCCGTCGCGGGGTGATGGCGGTCGAGATGCTTGCGGATGATGCGCAGGTTGCGGCTGTTGGAGCGGAAGGCGAAGTCGAAGGCGTCGCCCACCAGCGGGATGGCGCCGAGCGCGGTGTCGAGGCCGACATTGGCGCTCATGCGGGCGAGCTGCCATTTCGACATGCCGAGATTGCGCGCTTCCCAGACGATCCAGGCGCCCATCGCGGCGGTGATGAGATCACCGACCACCGGCACCAGCCCGATGATCGAATCCAGCCCGATGCGAAAGCGCGTGCCGGGGAGGACGAGCATATTCTCGAGCAACTGCTCCATGAGCTCGATCCGCTGACGGACCGAGCGGGGATCGCGTCCCATGCCGGGCATGGCCTCCAGCCGGGCCATGGTCTCGTCGAAGCGCTGGCTCTGCATGGCCACCGGTCCTGTATCTCCTTCATCGCTGCCGCCGGTCTGGCGACACGGGATTAGTTGGGGACGGCGATGAGCCGGTTCAATGGGTGGATGCCGCGCGCCGACAGCGCGAAGCCGGTGAGGCGCCGGCTGGCCAGTGCCCAGCGGATCGGCTGGCCGAGGGGAATATAGCCGCCGTGCAGCACGATCCGGCGCTCCGCTTCGGCCAGCGCAGCGGTGCGCTCCGCCGGCGTGTCGGCGGTGCGGGCGGTTTCGAGCAGGTCCGACGCCGTGGTATCGCAACTGATCCGCATGGGACAATCGAGCCGGGCCAGATACCAGAGGGCGGAGTCGAACGCGGCGACCTCGTCGATGAGGACGAGATCGGCCGGATCATCCATCGCGACGCGATCGATCCGCACGCCAAGCTTCGCGAAGTCCGCGCCCAGCCGCAGGAACAGCAGCGAGGCGCCGGCGCCCTCGGGAAGCGCGACGCGGAGCATGGGGGGCTCGCCATGCGCGGCGACCCAGCGCTGCACGGACTGGCGGGCAATGCCGATCCGGTTGCCGGGATCGCTGTCCGCCCACACCGGCTGGGTCGGCGACCGGCCGAGATCGAGCGCGGCGGGGAGGGGCGTCACGGCCATCCGCCAGCTCGGCAGGTTCAGGCTCGAGGCCAGCGCCGCGCGGTCGACCACCCGGGAGAGCGCCTCGCGGACGTTCGGATCGGCGAGGAAATCGGACGAGCCGGTGATCGCGAGGCCGAACAGGCCCGAAACCGGATCGACGCGAACGGTGCGCGGGTCCACATCGCTGATCGTCAGCATCGGCAGGTGCTGGAACCGGCCGCCGAGCACGAGATCGGTGAGGCCCGAGCGGAAGCGGACGAGCGCCAGTTCGGGCCGCGACGCGCGCAGGTCCCGCCGGTCCGCCGTGGCGGGTTCCGGCAGCGGCTCCGTCTCCGCGCTGTCCGCCGGGTCCACGAACGGCACGAGGACCTCCGCGCCATGCTGACGGCGGGCGACATAAGGCCCGGTGCCGATGCCGCGGGACAGGATGGCGAATTGCGGCTGCGCGATCGTCTGCATGAACGCGGGAAGCGCCATGTCGAGGCGGATTTCGATGACCCGGTCGGTCATGGCGCGGATCTGCGGCTTGAGGCCGGCGAGCGAGGGCGCGTTGGCCCGCAGCCGTGCCTGCAGCAGCGCCGCCACGGCATCGGCCTTCACCGGCTCGCCATTGGTCCAGTGCGTGCGGCGCAGGCGGAAGATGTAGCTCTGGCCGTCATCCGCGACGATCCAGCTTTCCGCCAGCGCGCCCACCACCTCGCCGCCGGTGTCGAACCCCAGCAGGCCCTGCCCGATGGAGGCGAGCATGAGCTTGGCCGCGGGCGAGCGGCTGTCCCGGAGCGGCTCGGCCAGTTGCGCCGCCGTGCCGATCACATCGACGGAGACAGGCCCTTCATGCGAGGGGGCATGGCAGGCCGCCACGGCGATAAGGGCGGCCGCAGGCGCGCCGGACCGCATCGCGCGGCGGCGCCAGACATGGAGGATCGATCCCGGGATTGCGGTCACGCAAGCGGCTCTCGAGTGGTTTCGAGGCAGGTCGACTCACCTGCCGACTCGGAAATCGCGGAAAACAAATGAAAACCCAGACTCGTTCAGGTTCAGGTTGAACTGGAACGAGTCTAGCCTGCCCGCAAGGCCGGGCCAACAGTCAATGACCGCAGCCCGCTTCCCCGGGCGCCGTGGTGCGGACGGCGGGACTCGAACCCGCACTCTCAGCCGAGAAGCAGATTTTAAGTCTGCCGCGTCTACCGGTTTCGCCACGTCCGCGCCGCAGCCGGATGCCCATGCCATGACCTCCGGCCTCGTGCCAGCGCCTGAATGACCGGGCGGCGATTCGCTGTCGTCAGGCCGGGGGATTGAGCCGGACGCGCATTTCCTTGCCCGGCTTGAAGTGCGGAACCCGCTTGGGCTGCACCACCACGGCCGAGCCGGTGCGCGGATTGCGGCCGGTGCGGCCTTCGCGCGCGCGCGTCGTGAACGCGCCGAAGCCGCGCAGTTCCACGCGGCCGCCATCGGCAAGGCGCGCGCCGATGGAATCAAAGACGACGTCGACGATCCGGTCGACTTCCTGCAAGCTGAGATCGCCGTGAAGTGATGCAAGCTTCTGCACCAGTTGCGAACGAATCATGGTCCCCATTCCCGATTTGGCCGCGGCCGGTTTCACAATGCACCTGATGACCTGCGCCCGATTATTTTTGTGACCATCCGGTGACTATGCGTTTGCCATAGCTGCCGCGCGAATCAAGGGAAAAGCTCGGTTTTCGCCATAAGGTGAAAGGCCCGGCCGACGAAGATCGCCGGCCGGGCCTGCCTGTATCAAGTGCCGGCGGCGCCGGCGGGCCGGGATCAGCCCTTGGCCTTGAGCGCCTCGCCCAGAATGTCGCCCAGCGACGCGCCGCTGTCCGACGAGCCATATTGCGCCACGGCCTGCTTCTCCTCGGCGATCTGCAGCGCCTTGACGGAGAAGTTGGGCTTCTTCGAACGATCGAAGCCGATCACCATCGCATCGAACTTCTGGCCGACCTGGAAGCGCTCGGGGCGCTGCTCGTCGCGGTCGCGGCCGAGGTCGCTGCGCTTGATGAATCCGGTCACGCCGTCGTCGCCGGCCTGGACCTCCAGGCCGCCGTCGCGCACTTCGAGCACGGTGACGGTGACGGTCTCGTTCTTGTTGACGCCCGAACCGCCCGAACGCGCGGCGCCGACCGAGGGCGCGCCCTTCTCGAGCTGCTTCATGCCCAGGCTGATGCGCTCCTTCTCGACATCGACGTCAAGCACGATGGCCTTCACCACCTCGCCCTTGCGATGCAGGTTGAGCGCATCCTCGCCGGAAATGCCCCAGGCGATGTCGGACATGTGGACCATGCCGTCCACGTCGCCGTCCAGGCCGATGAACAGGCCGAACTCGGTGGCGTTCTTGACCTCGCCCTCGACCTCGGTGCCGACCGGGTGACGCTCCGCGAAGCTCTCCCAGGGATTGCTCTGGGCCTGCTTGAGACCCAGGCTGATGCGGCGCTTCTCGCTGTCCACCTCGAGGACGATGACCTCCACTTCCTGGCTGGTGGAGACGATCTTGCCGGGGTGCACGTTCTTCTTGGTCCAGCTCATCTCGGAGACGTGGACAAGGCCTTCGATGCCCGGCTCCAGCTCGACGAACGCACCATATTCGGTGATGTTCGTGACGCGGCCGGTCAGCTTGGCGCCGACCGGATACTTGGCCGCGGCGCCTTCCCACGGATCGCTCTCGAGCTGCTTCATGCCCAGGCTGATGCGCTGCGTGTCGCGGTTGATGCGGATGATCTGCACCTTCACCACGTCGCCGATGTTGATCATCTCGCTCGGGTGATTGATGCGCTTGTAGGACAGGTCGGTGACGTGCAGCAGGCCGTCGATGCCGCCCAGGTCGACGAACGCGCCGTAATCGGTGATGTTCTTGACCGTGCCCTCGATGATCTGGCCCTCATGCAGCGTCTGGATGAGGCCGCTGCGCTGCTCGGCGCGGGTCTCTTCCAGGATGGCGCGGCGCGACACGACGATGTTGCCGCGGCGGCGATCCATCTTGAGGATCTGGAAGGGCTGGGGGATGTCCATGAGCGGCGTGACGTCGCGCACGGGGCGGATGTCGACCTGGGAGCCGGGCAGGAAGGCCACGGCGCCGTCCAGATCGACGGTGAAGCCGCCCTTGACGCGGCCGAAGATGACGCCCTCGACGCGGGCATTCTCGGAGAACTCGCTCTCCAGCTTGTCCCATGCGGCCTCGCGGCGGGCGCGGTCGCGGCTGAGCATGGCCTCGCCATTGCTGTTCTCGACGCGATCGACGAACACCTCGACTTCATCGCCGGGCTTGAGATCGGCCTTCTGGCCGGGCGCGGCGAACTCGCGCAGCGGCACGCGGCCCTCGCTCTTGAGGCCGACGTCGATGACGGCCATGTCGTTTTCGATGGCGGTGACGGTGCCCTTGACCACGCGGCCTTCAAAGCCGCCATCGGCGCCGCCGAGGGATTCGTTCAGGAGGGACGCGAAATCATCGCGCGAGGGAAATGCCGTAGAGGCCATAAAGTCTCGTTCCTTCAATCATTTGCTGGCCAGCCGGTTGTCTCCGGCGGTCTTTGGCCAAACCATCCGCGCGGCCGGATGCCGCGCGAATATCCGCGCGCCAGAACCCGACGAACGACAAGTCCGCGAAACGCGAAAAAGGCGCAAGACAAGCGATCCACATCGTGGTGGATCAGCTCCTGCGCCACGCCTGTGGACGCATCCCGCGCCCCTCAGCCTTGACGTCCACGGGCACCAAGGCGCGCTGGACGAGGCGTATATAGCGAATTGGGCAGGTTTCGGCAAGATGGGACCCGGGCCGGCCTTGCGCGTCGCGACCCCGGATTTCCGCTCCCTCGGGAAAGCCTGATCGCTTCGATCCAGAACGCGATAACCTTGACGTCGATTTGCGTGAAACAGGATCGGTGCGCCCGCGCACAGGCGCACAAGTCAGCCTCATCCGTGACGGACAGGCCCTAGCTGGCGGAACCGGTCTTTCCGATCCGCCGTTCGACCATGGCGATCGCCGTCTCGATCGCCGCCTCGATACCGAGTTCGCTGGTATCGAGCAGGGTCGCGTCCTCGGCTTGCTTCAACGGCGCGTCTGCGCGCTCGCTGTCGCGCCTGTCGCGGGCCACCAGATCGTCGGTGATCGCCTCCAGCGTGACGGGATGACCCGTCCTCGCCAGTTCGGCATGGCGGCGAATCGCGCGCACGGCCGTGTTGGCCGTCACGAACAGCTTGGCATCCGCATCCGGCGCGATGACCGTGCCGATGTCCCGCCCGTCGAGCACCGCGCCGCCGGGCTGGCGGGCGAAAGCGCGCTGCCGCTCGAACAGGGCGGCCCGGACGGCGGGATGGCGCGAGACGCGGCTGGCCAGCGGTCCGGCCTCATCCGAGCGCAGCACGGGATCGTCGAGGAGCGCGTCCGGGAAGGCGCAGCCGGTGAGCGCATCGGCGGGATCGTCCGGATCACCGCCCGCCCGTGCGACATTGATCCCCACCGCGCGATAGAGCAGGCCGGTGTCGAGATGCGGCAGGCCGTAATGGGCGGCGAGGGCCCGGGCGATGGTGCCCTTGCCCGAGGCGGCGGGCCCGTCGACGGCGATGATCATGCCGGCCGCCGCAGCGCGCGGATGAGTCCGAAGCCGGCGATCAGCGACCACGTGACCTCCAGCACCATCGCCGCAAGGTTGAAATGGACGCTGAGCGAGCCGACCAGCAGGAGGCCGCCCGCAAGGTTCAGCGCGTTGAACAGGCGCAGGTCGATCGATCCGGCGATGTTGGAATAGATGAACGCGCCGATGCACAGCGCGCTCCCCACGAGGCCGATGGCATTGGCGAGCAGGCTCATCGTCATGCCGCGCCCCGCAGGCGGTCGAGCAGGTCGACGAAACCGGGGAAGCTGGTCGCGACCGGCCCCATATCATCGATGACGAGGCCGCCGCGCGTATGGAGCCCGGCGATGGCGAAGCTCATGGCGATGCGATGATCGAGCTGGGCGGCGATGGTCGGCGCGCTGTTGCCGCCCTCCAGCGGTTCGCCGCCGCTGCCCTCGATGACGAGGCCGTCCGCGGTCTCCTCGACGGTGACGCCGATGCGGGCGAGGCCCTGCGCCATCAGCGCGAGCCGGTCCGATTCCTTGACGCGCAGTTCCTCGAGGCCCCGCGTGACGGTGGAGCCCTGCGCATGGGCGGCAGCGATGAAGAAGGCGGGGAATTCGTCGATCATGCTCGGCACCACGTCCGGCGGCACATCGATGCCGGTTAGCGGGCCATGGCGGGCGATGATGTCCGCCACCGGCTCGCCGCCCACGTCGCGCGGATCGGCGATGGTCAGGTCCGCGCCCATCGCCTGCAGCATGGCGAAGAGGCCCGCGCGCGTGGGGTTCATGCCGACATTGGTCACCGTCACCTCCGATCCCGGCGTGATGAGCGCGGCGACGATCGGGAAGGCGGCGGAGGAGGGATCGCCGGGGACGACCAGTTGCTGGGGCCGCAGTTCGGCCTCGCCGGTGATCGAGATGATGCGGGTACCGTCCGCTTCCGTCTCCACCGTCAGCGCCGCGCCGAAGCCGCGCAGCATCCGCTCGCTATGGTCGCGCGTGGGCACGGGCTCGATCACGCGGGTGATGCCGGGCGTATTGAGGCCCGCCAGCAGGATGGCGGACTTGACCTGCGCGGAGGCGACGGGGAGGCGATATTCGATCGGCACCGCCGGCACGAGGCCGCGCATGGTGAGCGGCAGGCGGCCGCCCGGCGCGGTCATGAAATCGGCGCCCATGAGGCCGAGCGGCGTCGTCACCCGGCCCATCGGCCGCTTGCTGAGCGAGGCGTCGCCGATGAAGGTGGCCGTCACCGCGTGGCTGGCGAGCAGGCCCATGAGCAGGCGCGTCGAGGTGCCGCTATTGCCCATGTCGAGCGCGGTGGCGGGCTGGACGAGGCCGCCCACGCCGACGCCATGGACATGCCAGGTGCCGTCATCGTCGCGCCGGATGTCCGCCCCGAGCGCGCGCATCGCCGCGGCGGTGGCGAGCACGTCCTCGCCTTCCAGCAGGCCGGAGACCCGGCTCTCGCCCACCGCCAGCGCCGAAAGCATCAGCGAACGGTGGGAAATGCTCTTGTCGCCCGGCACGCTCACGGTGCCGCGCAGCGGAGCGCCAGGCTCGAAGAGCATGTTGCGCGCGATCTTGGTCATCTGTTCAAGGTCCGGAAATGCGCCGCTCCGTTATGCTGCGGGGCGGGGCGGGAGAAAAATGCGAACTGCTTTTGACAGCGCGCATCCGCTATGGCAAGGCGCCCGGCACTTCGCGGCGGGCCCTGCCTTGCCGCGCCTGTTTTCATTCCAGAAGAAGGACAGAGGCGACACATGGTGAAGCCTGAATGGGGAACGAAGCGGACCTGCCCCAAATGCGCGACACGCTTCTATGATCTCGGCAAGGACGAGCCGGTGACCTGCATCGAGTGCGGCAATGTCTGGACGCCCGAACCGGTCCTCAAGTCCAAGCAGCCGCTGCCCTTCGAGGAAGCGCCGCAGAAGGTCGCGGCCGGCGCGGAGGCGGATACGACGGCCGATGACGATCTGGACATCGACATCGACGTCGATGAAGGCGAGGGCTCGCCGGACAATGATGTCGACCTGGGCGGCGACGACGATCTCGGCGTCGATGCCGATGACGGCGACGACGACGAGAACTGATCGATCGCCCGTTGCGCACGGGTGTGAAATTGGACTTGCAGCGAGGCGAGGCCTGACATAAAGGCAGCGCCTCGCAGCGCGGCGGGTGACCCCGCCGACCCGAACATGGGGCCGTAGCTCAGCTGGGAGAGCGCTACACTGGCAGTGTAGAGGTCAGGGGTTCGATCCCCCTCGGCTCCACCATTCCCTTTGATTTTAAACGATATTTCCCGCTCTGGGGGCCGGCCGCCTAATTTGCCGCCTAATTCTTGAGTTCAGGCAGCGACTTGAATCGGTATGTCTGGACGTGAAGGGCCGCGCGTCGATGTTCAGTTTGTCTGCTGCCGTTTGAGCGCGAACGCGGGGCGCGACCAGCGGATGACACCGGCGTTCTCAATGGCATGCTTCAGGTGCTGCGCATCACGTTCCCCTGGCGCGATATGCATCAGCGCTCGGCGATTGGAACTCGGTCTATGTCCGGTTCCGGCGCTGGGAGGAAGGCGTGTGGGATGCCATGCTGCAAACGCTAGTGGATCTCGGGCTAACCTGACGACTGACAGCACATGATCGACAGCACCACGACTCGCAGCCATGTCTCAGCAGTAGGCGGAAAAGGGCGACTCGTGCGCAGGCTTTTGGTTGATTGCGCGGCGGCTCTACAAGCAGCTCCGCGCCCGCTGCGACAATGAAGGACGCCCGCGCGGTATTCTGCCGATCATCCAGCCTCGCTTGGATCGGGCAGATATTACTGAATCAGCATGGTAGGTTTAGCGATGGCGCCGTTGGTGTGGCTTAGCTAAGCCACACTAAGCATCAACACGAAGGAGACTATTTACATGAACAATACCGATCTTGCCGAGAAGCTCGTCGCCGATCACGGCGTGACGAAGGCCGATGCCCGCAAATATGTCGATGCTGTATTTGCCGCGATCGGCGATGCTGCCGCCAAGGGGGAAGAAGTCTCGCTGAATGGCTTTGGCAAGTTCAAGGTGAAGGATAGCCCGGCACGCGATGGCCGCAACCCGGCGACTGGCGAACCGATGAAAATCGCGGCGTCGAAGAAGCTCGCCTTCACGCCGGCGAAGGCCGTCAAAGACAGGCTCAACGGCTAGGGCCGTAACAGAGATGGCGCTGCGCTGCCGTGAGCGCGGCGAAGCGCCAGATCTGAGGAGATGAAAATTGAGCGATTTGCCTTTGGCCAAGCCCAGCCAGTTGGATAGGCGGCGACCTTGGCCTGCGCGTCCACCGCCGCAATCGAATCCTTCAGGTCAACGATAGTCGAGAGCGCCGATTCGAGGATGACGTCGGATAGGTCAGCGGGATCATCTCGGGTGACGGAACAGCCGGCTCTCGCCGCTACGGCTAACATATTGCCCAGGGTCGTGCAGCGCGATGCCGCCTGATGGATCGCCCAGATCACCCAGCTGCCATTGGGCAGCTCCGCATCGACATTGTCTGAGCCGATCTCGAACGGCGCCGGCGCGTCCACCAGATAGGTGATCTCGCGCAGGAATGCCTGTCCAGCGGCGAGATACCGGGTTGGATATCGGCGAACTTGTTGCCGATCGCGATTTGCTACCTGTTCGTAAAAGGAATCTGCCAGATTTCACCGTTCTGCGCTTCAGTCACGAACATCATCTGACCTTTGAACGCGATGTTCGTGACCAGCTTTCCCGCGCCCTCCGGCAGCTTTATGCGGCCAACGAATTCAGCATTCGCGTCGAACACGATCACATCTCCAGTTCCGTAACCTGCAACATAGAGTCGACCTTTCGCGTCCGTAGCGAGGCCGTCTGGACCATTCCCGCCAGGCACATCCGCAAACTTGACAGCGAGCGGATTTTGGACCGTCGAGAACGGCGAGGGCAGGGCGAGAATCCGTTTCTGTGCAAACTCGGCGACGTAGACCTTTTGACGATCTGGCGAGACGGCAATGCCGTTGGGGAATGCGATATTCTCTGCAAACAGGCGCACTGAAACTTTATCTGCGTCCCATGTGACATGGAAAACACGACCTGTGGGTCGTAGCACGTCAGAACCGTATGGCTCAGTAACATAAAAACCGCCGCTGCCGTCGCTGTAGAGGTCATTGAGACCGCGAAAATTTTCGCGGCCATAACTATTTGTGACGGGAGTGAACGTCTTGGTCTGTGTATCGAAAATGAGAAGCCCGCGTTCCTTGTCAGCAATCAATAGCCTGCCGTCAGCGAGAAATTTCGACCCGTTCGGCATTCCATCGGTATTTGCCTCCTCGCGACAATGACCATCCGGAAGAACTTTGATCACACCGCCAGACAAGACGTTTACGGCCCACAGATCGCCGGTAGGCGATACCGAAATACCTTCGAGAAAGCCGCCGCAACTTGCAATCTTCCGCGGTACGCAGGCACCACAGATGCGCTCAAGCGTCTCCTCGGCACTCGCCGCCTGCGCGATGAGGCCCAGCAGCAACAAGGCTATTGTCGACTTTCGCCAGCTATTCATCGGAATGCCCCTCTTCAATTTTTGAAGGTGATTTGCAGCGCAACCGAACGCCCGCGCTCGGGAATCGCAAAAAATGAACCGACAGCACCTGTCAGAGACTGGCGGAAGCTTGCCGTGATCTCATCGTTGAGGTTCTTCCCGACAAAGGCGATTTCCCAACGATCTGCGGAGTCGGAAATTGCCGCCCGGAGATCGAACTTCACATATGCCGGTTGCTCGAACAGGGGATCGGCATTTGCAGACTGGAAGTAGCGGGTGGTGAAGTAAAGGCTCGGCGCGAGCTTGAATACAAAGTCGCCGAAGGGAACCTCGGCAGTGAGCCCGACATTGCCACTGAACTCGGGCGCGAAAGCGCGTCGTTTGCCCGAGAGGTTCTGGACGCAATTTCGGGTGTTGATCGACTGCAGCACGGTGCACGGCCCCGATGGGAAGTTGCGATAGTGCGAGTCCAGATAGGCGACGTCGGCATTGAAGTTCAGGCCGCGAACGACGCGGGCGGACAGTCCGGCCTCGATGCCTTTCGCACGCACGGAACTCGCGTTGGCAACGATCGTCTGAATGCTCCCGTTTGGCAGGATGTTCACTGTGGATTCCTGGAAGTCGGCATAGTCGCTGAGATAGCCGGCGATGTTGAAGTTCAGGCGCCGGTCGAATGCAGAGCCTTTCAGGCCGATCTCGTAGGCATCGACCGTCTCCGGGCCAAACACGTTGCGGAATGCCGAGAGTCCAAATCCACCCGCCTTGAAGCCCTTGCTGTAAGCGGCGTACGCGTTGAGACCCGGAGAGACTTTCCACTGCAACCCCACGGAGGGCTGAAACTTGTCGTCCGTCCGCACGGTTTCGAGAAAGTCGCCCAACGTGGCGCCAAGAGAAGTCGCGAGCGCTTGCTGCGCGGAGAGCGGGCCTTCGACAAAACCGACATCAGGGCGGTTCGGCGCGAGCAGCGTGCCGGGAACGCCAACGCCGAAACGCACCGTGCGATGCCCCTCCTTGCGCACTGTCGCATAACGTGCGCCAAGGTTTATCTGAACCGGGGGAAGGATGTGCCAGGTGACCGATCCGAAGGCCGAAATGGTCCGGTCTTTCTGGCCGAGATAGGTGAGACCGACTATTGGTGTGTTCTCATCATAGGTTGGTGCGGCGAGTTGTCCAAACGACTGATAGTAGAAACCACTGGCAACGCGGGTCTCGAGTTCGCCTCGCGCGAAATAGGCGCCCACCATATATTCGATCGGACCACTGCTATCTGACTCGATTCGCAATTCCTGGGAGAAGCTGCTCGCGAGTTCAGGTGCCCACACCGGCGACGAAGGCCCACCGCCAATCCCGGTAATTGCGAGCGGGTTCCGGTGGAACAGGGATCGATAGTCATGATCGAAATAGCTGGTCGTGGACGTGATCACATGCCCGCCGGCCCGAAGCTTGTTGATGAATGCCAGTTCCCAGAAATCATAGTCGGCGGTGCTGGGCGGGACTGTCGTGACCAGATCGAGCCTATTGTCAATCGATCCGCCAGCCTGAGCCAGTGCCGTTGCGCAACCGCCTCTTGCCGCACCATAGGCTGTTGCTGGGGGGCAATTAATAGCTTCTGTAAGGACCGCATTGCTCGACCGAAAACGCCCACGGTCATAACGCAAGAGCGACTCAAACTCGTCGCTCGGTTCCCAGACCAGGCTTATGCGTCCAAGGGCATCCCGCATCCGTGGACCGTCTTGCGAGAGCAATCGATTGTGGATGAAGCCATCCATGCCGGACAGTTTGAGTGCAGCGCGAGCCCGAAACGTCGCTGTTAGCGGCACGCTGATGCCACCTTCCAGCGCATATTCGTTGTCCGAGCCGTAGAGGGCAGAGGCGTTATACTCCAGGGCGTCGCCAGGCCTGCGGGTGGTGATATTCAAGGCACCGGCGATGGCGTTGTTGCCGAAGAACGTCGTCTGGGGGCCTCGAAGGACCTCGATCTGTTCAATGTCGAACAAGGCAGCGCGTGTGGCTCTGGCGCGGCCGCGATAAACGCCGTCCACAAAGGTCGCCACAGACTGTTCGAAGCCCGAGTTCTGGCCCGAGCCGACGCCTCTGATGTTCACGAGATCTACCAATGGAGAGGATGAGATCCGGACATTGGGAAGCCGCGAGCTCAGTTCCTCGAGATTGCGAATGTTGCCCGATGAGACGGCAGCGCCGCTGATCACTGACACCGAAACGGGCACATCCTGAAGCCTTTGCTCGCGCCGCTGAGCGGTCACGACGATATCCGCTTCCGGCTCGCCATCCTGCGCTGTTGCCGGTGATACGACGCTCAAACTGGCAGCTGTAAACAGAGCAGCGTTATGGATTGGAGATCCCTTCACGACATCTCTCCCTCATATTTTTTCTTCGCGAATCACTTGTCCGGACATGCTTACAAAGCATCTGATTGATATGTCAATTTAAAGTCATTTTAAGAGCTGGTTTTTGGTGTTTTCGGCAACATTTCCTCACAAGAATATCCGGATAATCAGATGACTGATCGCGATTTGGACATCCGGAAGGCGACTCCAGCACCTGCCTCACAGAAGGTCCGTACGAGTGAGCAAAATCGACAATTGGACTCGTCATGTTTGGAGCGATGGCCGCCTTGAAAAGGTGCGTACTGACGGGAAAAGTTGGCTTGGAGGGTCGGTAAGCGATGCCTTGGATCGCCTTCAATGGGTTGTCTGTCGCGATGAGGATGACGGCCATCGCGTTTTGCGGGTACAGAATCGTAGTTGAAGCGAATGCCATTGCTTCTCGACGATTTGACAATACAGGCCGAGGATTGCTCCGATGGTGCTGTCGGTCGAATAACTGCGCTATGGCTCTCCACGAGGTTTCTTGGTCACCTCAGAAGGTCGGAGCTGACCGCTCCCTTGGCACATGACAGAACGACTGGCATGGCAGCCTGTGGCGCCCGGGGCTTGTTCCCGATATCTTTGAGAAATGGCTGTTGTCAGGTACTTTTGGCAATTCCTGGGGTCCGTGACCACCTTCTTGATTGACATTTCAAGTTAGCCTGCTCACTAACTCATCCGGACAAGTGGGGCGCGGCCTGGCGGGCTCACATCGGAGGGTGATACGTGATTGGAAAAGCGAACGGCGCTGTGTGGCAGGAGCGTCTGGATCACTTGAAAGACGTAGTCAGCCAAGACGTCGAGAATGGGAAATATTTTGGCGCCGTCGTTCAAGTGGCGCGAGCGGGCAAGCCTGTTTTTTTCGAGGCGATCGGCAGTGCTGATGCTCAAGGTGCGAAGCCTCTGTCCCTGAATTCGGTTTTCAGCATTTTCTCCGTGACGAAAGCCTTCGTGAACGTCCTCGTCCTGCGAGCGATAGAACTCGGCCGGTTCGCGCTGACAACCAAAGTCTCCGAAATCATCCCGGAGTTTGCCGGGCCCCCGCGAGAGCGGGTCACCTTTTTCCACCTCCTCTCTCACACATCGGGAATGCCCGGGGTCTGGTCGTTGTCGCCGACGTTGCTGGTCGATCGCCTGGAGGATGTTCTGCAGGAAATCCTCAAAAACTGGCATGGGGTCGTGGAGCCGGGCACGCGCTGCGACTATTCGCCGATGATCAACCACGTGCTTATGGCCGAGGCGCTTCGCCGCACCGATTCAAAGGGCCGGGCATTTCGCGACATCCTTCGAGAAGACCTTTTCGAACCACTCGGAATGCAGGACACCAGTATCGGCGTGCGGTCCGATCTGCAGCCGCGTCATGTCGTGCCCGACATGCGTGGCACCCTCCCGATCGAGCTAAGAGGTCGCACCAAGCCGGGCCCTTATGGAATGTTCGAGGAGGAAGACGCCGAAATGCCGTGGGCGGGGGCGGTGTCGACTGTTGGCGACTTGGGAAAATTCACGGACATGTTGCGCGCCGGTGGCATCCGCGAGGGTGTGCGGATTCTGTCTCCAGCGACCATTGCACTGGCGCGGAAGAACTGGACCGGCCAGATGCCAAACGAACTCTACAAGACAGTTGCCCTTCGTGCCGGTTGGACGCCGCCACCTGCCTATATCGGCCTGGGCTTCAACGTGCGCGGAGAAGGCATCGTCAATCACCAGCTCGGGACATTGACGTCTCCTGAGACATTCGGAAACTATGGCTCAGGAAGCGCAGTCTTCTGGGTCGATCCGGCACTTGATGTCACGTTCGTCGGGCTGACTGCCGGTCTGTTGTCGCAGGCAGCCAACATCGAGCGGTTCCAGCGCCTTTCCGACATCGCTGTCTCTGCGATCGTCTGATGGCAAAAGATTGGTCAAGCGTGGAGAGCGTGGCGTGAGGACATTGGTTACTGGTGCTGCCGGCTTTGTCGGGTCGGCCTTGCTGCAGCGGCTCGCGAGCACAAAAGCTGAAGGCGACACTATCATCGCGACCGATCTCGCTTTTGCTGGAGTCTCCAAGCTTCCCGATGTCAAATATCGCCCCGGGGCGATTGACGATCCAGCCCATCGCGATTTTCTGCTCGATCAGCCTGTTGACTGCGTGTTTCATCTAGCAACTGTCGCCGGGGTGCAGCAATCGAACTTCGAGCTTGGAAAAAGGGTGAATCTGGATGCCACGGTTGCGCTGCTCGAGCTTTTGTCCCAGCAGGAGAAACCCGCTCGCCTCGTCTATTCGAGTTCGATCGGAGTCTTCGGAAGGCCGTTCCCCCCTAAGATCCACGACGACACCTTGCCTGTTCCGCCGTGGAGCTATGGCACGCACAAGCTGATATGCGAACTGCTCATCACCGATTATGCGAGGGCAGGGCGCGTGGACGGGATCGCGCTGCGCTTCCCCGGCATCGTTGCGCGCCCTGAAGGCTCACAGACGATGCTGTCTGCGTTCGTCAACAATGTCTTCTACGCGGCAAAGGAGGGCCGGCCGTTCAGTCTTCCTCTTGGTCCGGACGACGGCACCTGGCTCATGTCGCTCCATCGGTGCCTTGACAATGTCATTCATGCGTCGAAGCTTGACCAAGCCCAATTGCCGGAACGAAGAGCTTGGACACTGCCGGCTCTGTTCGTAACGATGCAGGATCTCGTGCACGCTTTGGCCGAGACCTACGGTCCGCGGGTCTTGGATTGCATCCGCTATGAACCAAATGCTGCGGCGCAGCAGATGTTCTCGATGGTGCCACTCGAGGCGACCGGCGCGAAGGCGCTTGGAATGAAAGGGGATGTTTCGGCAAGCGATCTCGTCAGGAATGTAATTGCCGAAAATAGTCGGCTTGAGCCGGATCCTGCATGATCCGGAGCGCCAGGAATAAGGTAGCCGTCGTGACGGGAGGTGCCAGTGGGGTGGGGCGCGGGATTGCGGAAGCACTGCTGGAAGAGGGCGCGCAGGTCGTCATCGCCGACGTGGAGAAGGTCCGACTGGAGCGCACCGCGCGAGAATTGAGCATCGACCATCGCCTTGTCGATGTTGCCGATCCAGCTTCGGTCGAGGCGCTTGCCGATTATGTACGCAGTCGTTTTGGGACAGCGCACATCATGGTCAACAACGCCGGGGTTGGGGCTGGCGGACCAATGTCGCAGCTTACCCTCGACGACTGGCGATGGATGATCGACGTCAATCTATGGGGCGTCATCCATGGCGTGAATGCCTTTCTGCCGATGTTTGCGGGAAATCCTGATGGCGGGCATTTTGTGAACACGGCGTCGATGTCTGGCCTCGCCCCGTTGCCTCTGCTTGGTCCTTATGCAGTCGCAAAAAGCGGCGTGATTGCCCTTTCCGAGGCTCTGGCGGCAGAGCAGGCGGAACTCGCGACTTCGATCGGATGCACAGTATTGTGTCTCGGTCCGACACGCAGTGATATCGCTGACAGCCAGCGCAACCGCCCTCAAACTGATACAACGACCGGGTTCGTCGAATATAAACAGCGTCCCGATGCGACAATCATGTGGCGAGAGCCGCGTGAGATCGGCCGGTTGGCAGTCGAGGCGATCTATCGGAACGAGCTCTTCGTTCTGTCTCACCCCGAGCAGTTCGATCGGGTCGAACGGCGCCATGATCTGCTGCGCCGCGCTGCCGGGTTAGCCCCGCACCCCATCGATCACCCTAGCTGAAAGATTTCTCCCTCGAAGCCTGCCACGGACGGATAGCGTGCGGTGACGAGGGGATCGTGGCCAGGAATGATATGGTTCTGGCTGTCGGCAAGCTCATGCAGCCGCTGAAAGCCGTCCAGCATGTCTCCGACATGATAGACGAGGGGGAAGCTCCGGCATTGCTCCATATTCGCGTAGAAATGGCTCGCGTCTGAGGCAAGGACAACCCATCCGCGCGCCGTCTGCACCCGGACGACCTGAAGACCATCTGTGTGTCCACCCAAGCGATGCAGTTCGATGCCGGGGACTAGCTCGAAGAAACCGTCGTGGAAGACCACGCGCCCGGCGAAGAGTTTGCGCACCATTTCGGCAATGTCCTCGCCGTCATATGGAGTTCTTAGGGCCTTGTGGCACATCGACCTGCCGGTTGCGTAGGACATCTCACGTTGTTGGAGGTGGAATCGGGCATTTGGGAAAAGGCCGTGATTGCCCGCATGATCATAGTGGAGATGGGTGATCACAACATCGAGAACCGAGGGTGGCGGATGTCCGAAACGCTGCAGCAGGTCGCCCGGACAGGCTAAATGCTGGCGATTGCGCCGGCGCGCAACCTCCCGATCGAAACCGGTGTCGACGACGACTGCGCATGTTTCATTGCGAACGAGCCAGACGAAATAATCGAGAGGCATTTGGCGATCATGGTCATCACCCCCAATGAAATTTTCGGCGCTTCGGGCATGGGGGTTATGGGCGTAGCGTAACGCGAATATTTCGAACTGAGACACTCGGGCACCTCCGACGAACCTCTTATGGAGTCTCGTCATTTACAACTTATCCGTACAGGTTATATGAAACAAAAATAGGCTAAGGGCTAGAGCCTGAGAGGATGATGCAATGTCAATTGATACATCAAATCGACCGCTGCCGACAATCTCGGCGGATACGAAAGTGGCGGCCGATTATGAGGAAGCCAGAGCGCAGGGCTGGGTTGCGCAGAGCTCGCGTGGCCTTGAGGTTCTGCGTTACCGGCAGGGGCAAGAGCTTCTCGATCATCGCAATCTGGAAAAGGGTCCGGCGTTTCTCCAGCGCTTGGACGACATTGGTCTGACGGCCGGCTCCGCGCGAGAATATTGGGAGCGGACGCTCATAACGAACGAGGGTAGCATTCGTGAACGCCTCCGCGCGCCGCTGGCTCATCTTTTTCGTCCCGCGCAGATGGCCAAACTGCAAAAGGCGGTGCGCACGATCATCAACGATGCGTTGGACAAGATCGAGGATCCTACCAACGTCGACTTCATGCAGCAGATTGCATGGCAGGTTCCGCCGCAGGTCTATTGTCATCTCATCTCCGCACCGATGGAACTCGCGCCGGAGATCGCGCACCTTTCCGACACGATCTTGTCGCCAATCCTGACCTGCGACAGGTCACGTCTCCAGGCTTCGATTGATGCCCTCTGGGCTGGCCATGAATTTGTCGAACGCCACATAGAAGCGCGCAGAGACAATCTCGGTGACGATTTCACGTCCGTGCTGATTCGGCTGCAGATGGACGGCCTCATTTCAGAAGAAGACCTCACGCTGCAGGCCATGGGCATTTTGCAGGCGAGTATCGACAACACGGTGCATCAACTCGGTCTGACATTCGGAACGCTTCTTGAAGATCGCTCGAGATGGGAGGCGATCCTTGCGCAGCCCGCGCTGGCTGCCGGTGCGGCAGAGGAGACGTTCCGTCTGCGGCCAAGATTTGGGACCATTTTCCGATATGCCCCCGAGACCTTCTCCTACGAGGATATCGTCGTTCCAGCTGACTCCTGGGTCTATGTCTCCGTGCGCTCGGCTGGTCGCGATGACGAGAAGTTCGAAGATCCGGACAGCTTCCGCTTTGGCCGTCCACCGAGCAAGGCGCTCATGTTCGGGAACGGTCCGTATAATTGCCTGGGCCAGACTTTGGCGCGCCTCGAAATCGGTGAGGTGATGCGGGCCATCTTGTCGCGTTATCCGGGAATTCGCCTGATCGAGGATTGGCGTTCCTTCGACACCAACGCAGTTTCAGAAACTGCGCATCTCCGTGTCTCGCTCGTCTAATCAGGTCTGGCGATAGACATGCAGCTCAAGAAGGAAGCCTGCCTCATCGATGGCGCGTGGGTCGAGAACGGGCGCTGGCTCGATGTCGAGGATCCAGCGACCGGCGAATCCGTCGGACGCGTTCCGCGCATGGGGGCACCAGAGACGGAAGCGGCGATCAAGGCCGCTCAGCGTGCCTTTCCCGGTTGGTCGTCTCGGTCAGCCGGTGACCGCGCCGATGTCTTGCGCCGGCTCTACAGCTTGATCCTGTCGCATCAGGACGAACTGGCGACACTTCTCAGTTCCGAGCAAGGAAAGCCAAAGAGCGAGGCGCGTGGGGAAATCGCCTATGCCGCTTCCTATGTCCAATGGTTCGCGGAGGAAGCTCTGCGCGCTTATGGGGATGTCATTCCCGGGCATCAAGCGGACAAGCGTATCCTCGTGATGCGCCAGCCCGTCGGTGTCGTCGCCGCGATCACGCCCTGGAATTTTCCGGCGGCGATGATTGCGCGAAAACTGGCGCCTGCCCTTGCCGCGGGATGCACCATCGTCATCAAGCCGGCCGAACAGACGCCCTTCACCGCGCTGGCGCTTGGCGCGCTCTGCGAACGCGCTGGTGTTCCTGCCGGCGTCGTCAACATTGTCACTGGCGATCCGGCCGAGATTGGTGGCGCGATCACGGCGAACCCGGCCGTGCGAAAGCTTAGCTTCACCGGCTCGACGGCGACGGGAGCCCGGCTGATGGCCCAATGCGCCCCGACAATAAAAAAGCTGAGTCTGGAACTTGGAGGGAACGCCCCATTCATCGTCTTTGCCGATGCCGATATCGACGCCGCGGTCGAAGGCGCACTCGTCTCGAAATATCGGAACGCCGGTCAGACCTGCGTTTGCGCAAATCGATTCTACGTGCAGGCCGAAGTCTATCATAGCTTCATCGACCGTTTCGTCGCGGCTTCGCGGAAGCTGAAGGTCGCCCCGGCGTCGCAGGTCGATGCGACAATAGGACCGCTCATCGACAAACGTGCGCTGGCGAAGGTCGAAGCCCATATCGCTGATGCCGTTGCAAAAGGCGCCACGCTCGCGCTTGGCGGCCGGCCGCACGCGCTCGGAGGGAATTTCTTCGAGCCGACGATTCTCGCCGGCGCCACGAATGCGATGATGGCCGTGAGAGAGGAAACATTTGGACCAGTCGCTCCGATTGTAAGCTTCGAGAGCGAGGCCGAAGCGGTGAGGCTCGCAAACGATAGCGAGTCCGGCCTCGCGGCCTATCTCTACACGCGCGACCTTGCTCGTGCCTGGCGCGTCAGCGAGGCCTTGGAGACCGGCATGGTTGGCCTGAACACTGGTCTCATATCGACGGCGGTTGCTCCCTTCGGCGGCATCAAGATGTCGGGATTGGGGAGAGAAGGTTCGCGGTACGGGCTCGATGACTATCTCGAGCTCAAATATGTCTGCATCGATGTGAATTAGGAACCTGTGCGTCTGTCGAAGTGGAGGTGAACCAGAAATCTCCTCCCACAAGGCTGTAGGTCAACTTTGAGAAACTAGGGAAACTCTTCATGACCGTTGAAGTTGGTGGAGCAAATATCGGCTTTGTCGGCCTGGGAAACATGGGCGCGCCAATGGCAGAGCGTCTCATTGAAGCCGGCAACAGACTCATCGTGTTCGATATCGATAAGGCCCAAGTCGACACGATCGTCTCGAAGGGTGCAATTCCGGCTCCGTCGATCGCTGCGATGGGTGCCGAGGCCCAGATTGTTTTCGTCAGCCTCCCGACACCGGATATTGTTCAGGCCGTTTGCGCGGAGCTTGCGACCGAAGGTCAAGTCCGCCTGATTGTCGACCTGTCGACGACCGGTCCCAAAATGTCCAGATCCATCGGACAGATGCTCTCAAGTCGAGGGATCGCATTCATTGACTGTCCAGTGAGTGGAGGTGTTGCCGGAGCGCGGAAAGGTAGTCTCGCATTGATGGCGGGCGGTGACGCCGATCACATTGCAGAAGTCCGCGCACAGCTCGATCAGTTTGGCCGCGTCTTTCATGTCGGCCCCGAGCCCGGAATGGGTCAGTTGATGAAAGTCATCAACAATCTGATGTCGGCCGCTGCCCTTGCCGTGTCGGGGGAGGGGGTGACGATGGCCGTGAAGGGCGGGCTGGATCCGGCGACCGTCGTCGACGTTCTTAATGCCGGGAGTGGGCGAAACAGTGCAACGCTCGACAAATTTCCACGGCAAATCCTGCCTGGGACATTCGACGCAGGTTTTGCGATCGGGCTTATGTTGAAGGATGTCCGGCTTTGCCTTGAGCAAGCCGATGCATTCGGACTGGATGTTCCGACGGCACGAACTGTGGGCGAAGTCTGGGAGAAAGCGGCCTCCGTGCTCGGTGCCGATGCCGACTTCACGCGCGTCGTCGAACTCGCGGAAAGCTCGGCAGGTGTGCAAGTTCGAGCACTTTAGAAGCCTGCTTGTCTGTGGGCGTAAGGGCCGATGTTCCGCCGGAGAGTCGACCGGGACCTCTTGCGCTTTATGTCTCTCCAAGCGAGCATTGAGAACTTGATCGGACAAGTGTAGAAGCAAGGACTCCTGCCCATGCTCTTCAGAGGTGATGAATGTCTAAGTTTGACGATGGCCTCGCGGTTCGCCGCGAGGTGCTTGGAGCCGAATATGTTGACCGCGCGCTTGCAGCGGCTGACGACTTCAATCGGCCAATCCAAGAGCTGTCGACGGAATATTGCTGGGGCGCGGTCTGGGCTCGTCCAGGCTTGTCCCGTCGTGAGCGGAGCATCCTCAATCTCGGCATGATCAGCGCGCTGAACCGCCCGCATGAGCTCAAGCTCCATGTGAAGGCCGCGCGCACGAACGGTTTGACCAACGATGAAATTATGGAGGCTATGCTGCAGGTTGCCGTTTACTGCGGCATGCCGGCCGGACTGGATTCCACGAGGATCGCCCGCGAAGCCTGCGCCGAGGTTGACAGCGCGAGCGCCTGATCCCCGCTGCACTGCCGGCGCGCGGCCAGTCGAGGCGTGCCGGCGATACTCCAGAAACAAAACGGCTGACTTGCTGCTGAAACTCTTTCGCCGTTTCGCGTCATCGATGCGAACGCTCGATGGCGTTCGCTGCGCTGCTTGCCAGCCCTGTCGCAGCTCCTTTCTTCCATCGCGACCCATGATTTCCAGTAACAAGGTTTGCGCATGAAAATCATTGCCGCATGGGTGTAGTTGACATTGCAAAGATGAGTGCCCTACTTGACCGGACAGGCTGCAAGAAGGCGGACTCACGATTTCGTGGGAGTCACAGAAAATTCTGGGGAGGTGCGCCATGAAAATATCTTTTGCCGGATGAGATCATCAGCGGGCCACAAGGTCCTTGCCATGTCGATCATGGCTCTTGTGCCCGGCGTCGCCGAGGCACAGGACATCGCTGCTGACCAGGCCGACCAATCCATTGATCCCGCTGGCGGCGAAATTGTGGTGGCCGCGCAGCGGGGAACTCAGCGGTTGCAAGATGCCCGTGTCGGTATCCGTTGTATGGAGTCGACCGGGAGTGTCCTTGGCGGTTGCCCCTTTCGCTCACCGAACGGTGGGATTGCAGAAACGGGAGGGCCTACGGAATGAAAAAAGCATCGAGGAGTGGTGGCTATGCTTGAGAATGGACATCTTTCGGCTCCTGGGGCCGGAGGTCTGAATGGCCTCTAGCCTAGCCACCCCTGACAGCATCGCGCTCAGGTTCGCCAATGGTCCGATGTCCTCGCGGCAAATCCTTGTGGTTTGTCTTTGTCTTCTCATAAACGCCATTGACGGTTTCGACGTCCAGGTCACTGCATTTACCGCAGCTGCCGTCGCAGCTGACTGGAGCCTTCGGCCAGACGTTCTCGGCATCGTCCTCAGCGCCGGATTGATCGGCATGGCCTTCGGAGCATTGTTCCTGTCGTCAATCGCCGATGTGTACGGCCGGAAGCCGCTGATCGTCGGATCTCTCATCATCGTTGCTGTCGGGATGCTCTTGTCGTCCTTTTGCACGACCGTGACCCAACTCGCCGTCACCCGAGTATTCACGGGGATTGGTATCGGCGGTCTCATCAGCAGCGTTGGCACGCTGGTTTCGGAATATTCGCCCGATCGTCGGCGCGGTCTGGTCCTCGGCCTGATGGCGATCAGTTTCCCGGCCGGTGCGATGTTGTGTGCGGCAATCTCCATTCCTCTGATCGGTCGCTTCGGCTGGGAATCGGTGTTCGTTGCCGGCGCGGTGTTTACGGCGCTCGTGATACCGATTGTCATCTGGTTCATGCCGGAGTCAGTGATGTATCTCCTGAGCTCTCCGAGAGCGAACGATCAGCTGCGCCTTACGAAGACTCTAAGGATATTTGGCATCGAGACTCCCGTCGCAGTCATGCCCTCAACGGCGATCGTGCGACCGTCAATCTCGCTTCGCTATCGTCATTTGCTTACCGGTGACCTGCGGGGCCGGACCGCTCGCTTGGGCGGCCTTTTCCTCTGCGCGATGCTTACTTTCTACTATATTCTGAACTGGGTACCCAAGCTGGCCGTTCAGGCCGGCGCACCGATGAGCGGCGGTGCCACGCTCGGGTTGCTGGTCAATCTGGGCGGGGTCGGCGGCGGCGTGATCGCTGGCCTTGTCATGCCGCGCCTCGGCCTGACCTGGACTGGACGGATCGCCCTTGTCGCGATGGCAGCCGCTGTAGCGCTCGTGAGCTACTTCATCGGCCAGATGACTGTCGTAATGCCGCTTGCCGTGATGCTGGGCTTTACGCTCTGGGCAGTCCAAGCCTGCATCTACACCGCAATGATGATCGCTTTTCCGGCCCATGTACGAGCCACGGCGGTTGGCCTCGTGACGACGGCCGGCCGTGTCGGCTCAGCCTTGGGCCCGCTTCTGGGAGGCGTCTTGCTGAATGCTGGACAATCGCCGCTCGTGACGAGCCTGATACTGATCGTGCCAGCCCTGCTCGGGACGACCCTCATCGCGGACTACGCATCAAAATCGCGCGAAAGCTAGCAATGGACCTGGCCCGAAAAACCGCTTTCGTCACTGGCGGTGGGCACGGCATCGGCGCCGCACTTTGTGGCGCCTTTGCGCAACGTTCCATGGCCGTCGTCGTTGCCGACATTGACGGGGAAGCTGCCAGAACTGTCGCCGAGAGCATTAACGCTCAGGGCGGCCGGGCCATTGGACTGGAATGTGACGTCGGCCGGCGCGAAAGCGTCGAAAATGCCGCGTGGGAGAGCCTCAGGATCTATCAGTCCGTCCATGTCGTCTGCAACAATGCGGGTGTCGCCGTGACGGGGGCGATCGGATCGTTGTCACCCGAGGATTGGAACTGGATTTTCGACGTCAACGTGAAAGGCGTCATCCATGGCGTGGAAACGTTCGTTCCGCTTATCCGGTCGCATGGCGAGGGCGGTTTCATCCTGAACACCGCATCCGTCGGAGGCTTCCTGAGTGGTCCCCTGGCGGAACCCTATGCAGCGACGAAACACGCGATTGTCGCCCTGACGGAGGGCTGGAGGGCACAGTTGCAACCGGATGGCATCGGTGTGGCTCTTTTATGCCCGCACTTCGTGAAGACGACCATTGCCAATTCCGAGGACCGTCGTAGCGATCGCTATGGACGGCGGAAGGAAACAGACGATGAGCGGGCCGCGCTCGCACGTCGCGGGATCGAGACGGGCCTTGATCCCTCGATCGTTGCGGAGCGAGCTATCGAAGGTCTCATGGCCGGCGAGACCTACATTTTCACCCACCCGACAGCGCGCGAGCCTCTGACGGCATATTTCGCCAACATCTTGTCGGCGCTCGACGCGGCCGACCGAAGCCAGATCCTTTCCAAGATTGATGTCTGGCCCCCTATGTTCCGACCAAACCTGAAAGCTAGGCCAGCCGCTGGATTTGCGGCTAGGACTATCTGGGTTAACTCTTCGGCCAATGATTGCGGATCAGCTCCTTTGCGATAGAGAGAGCTCGAAAGGGGATACTGAATGTCGAGAACGCCGCAGCCTCGCCGGGATGGGGGCGGGGATCCGATCGAGAACTCGCCACTCTATCAGATGGTGGTGAAGGCGCTGAGGGCGGAGATCCTGCGCGGCGTTTATCCTATCGGAACCATCCTTCCGTCCGAGTCAAGTCTCGTTGCCCGTTTCAACGTCAGCCGGCACACCATTCGGGAGGCGTTACGGCACTTGCGCGACTTGGGCTTGGTGGAATCTCGGCAAGGCCTTGGAACGATCGTCCGCAGGCCTGGCGGTGATCAGGTCTATGTGCACCAGGTCAATTCGATCAGCGACCTTCACGACTTCAACGTCGAATCCCGGTATGACGAGAATGCGGAACTGGTCACTTGCGACGATGCTTTGGCCGATCGTCTGCGGTGCGCGGTCGGTGATCATTGGCTCCATGTTGGCGGTACCCGACATCTGGATTTGAAGGAGCCGCCGGTGTGCGTGGTGGAGATTTTCCTGCCAGCCAGATTTGCCGGTGTTGGGCGCCTATTGGGACGTCGAACCGGACCGATCTATTCGCTGGTCGAGGCTGTTTATGGCGAAAGCGTCATCGAGGTCGATCAAGAGCTTCGAGCGGTCTCGCCGAGACCGGGAATAGCCGAAGCGCTCAATATTCCCGAACAGGATGTGGTGATCGAAATTCGACGGGTCTACCGGTTGCTCGACGGGCAACCTGCAGAGATTACGTTCAATTACTACAATGCCCAGCAGTTCAGCTTTTCCATGAACCTGCGGCGCGTCCGGGACTGACCACCGGGCTCTTCAACTCTCTATCTCGTCGAGGTGCCCGTAAAGATGCCCGAGGAGGTCTAGCAAAAGTTTGCGCTGTTCGTCGTCGAGTGGCGCGAGTAGCTTCTGTTCTCGCGCCAGCGCCATGGTCTTCATTTCGCTGAAAGCCACGACGCCTTGCTCGGTGAGCATATAGGGCTTGTTGCGACCCGCGAACCTCCCTGGGACAGGTTGGACCAGCTTTCGCTTCTCGAGGACGCGCATGGCGCGGCTGACGTGACCGCTGTCCATCTTCAGAAGCGTGGTGATCTCGAGCGCGGTGGCCTCAACGGTGACTGCAAGTGATGCAAGTATCCGCCATTCGCCAATCCCGAGCTTGAATTTGCTTCGGTAGGCCTTCGAAGAAACTGCCGTCCATCTGTTTGCTATCGACCCCAGGAAAAAGGGGACATACTCGTTGAGTGATATCGGCTCGACCTGGAGCAGTTCCTCTTCGAAGCGGTTGGTGCTTGGCTCACTGATGATGGTGGAATTCATGCGGTAAGCTTTCATCCGACGCGTCGTTATTGAACGCGAAATCTGGGGGAACAGAGCAGAGAACCCGCCGACCGGATCACTGGTCCAGGTCGTCCAAGGTTCGATACAGCTCCGAGAGAAGCTGAAGAAGTTTTACGCGTTGGTCAGGATCTAAGGGATCGAGCAACTTCTGCTCCCTCTCGATTGCCATCGCTTTCATCGCCTCGAATGTCTGTTTGCCCTCTTCTGTAAGCAGATAGGGCTTGGTCCTTCCCGTAAAGCGCCCCTGCAGCGGAAGGACAAGGCCGCGTTCCTCAAGCACCCGCATGGAACGGCTGACGGCTCCGTTGTCCATTTTGACGAGCTTGCTGATCTCGATCGAACTGGCCGCGTCCTTGACGGCGAGCGACGCCAAAACGCGCCATTCCCCAATGCCGAGATCGAAGCGGTCCCGGTAGGCCTTTGAAGACACAGCGGTCCACTTGTTGGCGATCGAGCCCAGGAAAAAGGGAACGTAGGACTCAAGCCTGATCGGCGAAATTTTCGGTTCGTCCGAGGGAGCCAAGGCCGAGTTCGCAACATCAACTCTTAAACGCCGCATCACAACTCCGAGCAGAATTTGTAATGCCTACTTAGCCGATCCAGTCGGCCTGAGACAAGGCGAGGTGCGTGTTTGGCTGATCACTCGGAGCGAGCCCAGGGGATATCAGTTGTGGCATAGTACCGCTTGGTTTCGCTGGCTAGCTGTTTGCCGTGACATGATCTCGCCAAGCGGTAACGCACTCGTCCGGACAATCCCAGTAGACTTCGTGCGCTTTGCTATCGATGACAGCGAGGAAGCCGTTGGGCAGCGCGGAAGCCATCTTGCGTTGGCCATCGAGCGGGGCTGCCCCGCTCCTTGTTGGCGCCAGGACGAGGGTAGGGACGGTTAGCTCTCGCAGCATCGGCGCAACATCGGTGTTGGAAATGATTTGGCTATAGCTGATCATCGCCTTGGTTGACGTTCGCGCCATTTCCTTCAGAACCCAGGCGCGTTCTTCCGGGCTTTCAAAAACAGCCGTTCCGGGCTGATCGACAAGCCATTCGGTCCACCCTTTGGCGCCCCGGTCCTCTAGCGCCGCCTGCCAGGAAGAATGGCTTCCAGCGAAGAATCTCTGCCCAGCAGCATCGATGGTGGTAGGCGAATTGCACAGAGTGAGCGACTTGACGCGATCAGGATAGCGGTGCGCGAACCCGACCGAAAGCATCCCTCCTGTCGATTCTCCAATGAGATGGATCGCTTCAAGGTCGAGGGCGTCGCAAAAATCACGCATATCATCGACCAATCTGTCGAAACTCCACGGCAGGTTTTCGGGATCGGTTGTCCCACCATGCCCGCGAAGATCGCGACGGATCAGTCGAAAATCGTTCGCTATCTTCGGAACCCATTGGAACCAGAAGTTGGCGTTGCGGCCGAAGCCATGCTGGATCAGCACGACTTCCGATTTGACCCACGGGGTCGAGAAATCGTGATCCTCATAGTGGGTTGTATAGCCGCTGATCTTGATGTCAGGCATGAAATATCTCCTAGATGATCGGGCTCAGGCAGCCCGCGCTAGATCTGCTTTGAGCTGGGTCCTTCCCGCATACAGGAGCAGCCCTGCGACAAGGAGGAGCGCGGCGAGTGCGGCCAGTGAGAGAGTGAGTGCCCGTTCCGGCGGGAGGATTTTCGAGAGTTGATCGCTTGCGATGCCAACCGAGAGAGGACCCAGGCCCGCGCCGATCATGCTCTGGAACAGGAAGAAGAAGGCGATTGCCAGCGACCGATTGTTCACCGGGGCCAGTGTCTGGACCAGGCCGTAAACGGGGCCGAACGGGGCGTAGATCAGCCCACTCAGGATGAACAGGCACGTGACGCTCAAGGTCATGGATGACGTCAGGACACATAACAGTGTCAGCGGCGCCGCCAGGATGAGAGCGGCTCCCGGTATAGTGAGGTAACTCGTCACTTTGGTTCTTGCGAGACGATCGACGATCGTTCCTCCGGCGAATGTGCCGATCCCGCCGCCCACGCCGAACGCCAAGGCCATCCACAATCCGACCTGGGTCAGCGGGACATGATAGGTGCGGACGTAGAAATCGACCATCCACATGGAGAGGCCGTAGCCAACGAACGCATTGAGGGAACCGCTAAGGACCATTCGCCGGTAGGTGGGGATCGACCAGATCCGCCTGGCGACAGTCACTATTGGATCGGGAGCGGCGGTTGCCTGGCGGGCTGTAGCTTCTGCCGAACCGCGCGCCATTTCCCGGACTGTGAGCTTGACGACGACTGCCAGAAAGACACCGGGAATGCCGAGGCTCAGGAGCGCAATACGCCACCCGTAGTGCGCGGCGATGCCGCCACCGATCAACAGACCGAGGAGCGTGCCTATGGGAACCCCCAAGGAGTAAACAGCCAGTGCCGTAGAACGCTTCTCGCGCGTGAAATAGTCGGCCAGAAGCGAGTGGGAGGGGGGCGTACTACCGGCTTCGCCGATACCAACTGCCATCCGGAAAAAGAAGAGCTGAATGAAACTTGTCGCGAGCCCGCAGACAGCCGTCATGGCGCTCCACAATGCCAGAGAAATGGTGATGAGATTCACGCGGTTCATGCGGTCGCCGAGCATGGCAAGCGGGACCGACATGGTGGAGTAAAAGAGCGCGAAGGCGGTCCCCTTGAGCAGCCCGAGCTCGGTATCGGTCAAGCCCAGTTCCGCTTTGATCTGAGGGGAGAGGACTGCGATGATTTGCCTGTCCATGTAGTTGATGCTGTAGACGGTCAGCAGCGCCAGCAGGACATACTGACTGTAGCCCCGGCTATTCTTCTCGCTCATGGTTTGAAAAATCCAAAAGGGATGGGCGCGCCTCGCTAGAAGCGCGCCGCATCGAGATCAGCGATTGATCGACAACTGAATTCCGATCGTGCGCGGTGGCTCGGCAATTCCCATGATGGTACCATTCGTGCCGGTAATGCCCTGCTGGAATCCAGTCGTGGTCTTGTCGGTCAGATTCTTGCCAACCAGTGCCACTTCCCAGCGGCGATCGTCGGGACCGTATCCGATGCGCAGGTCGACTTTCGCATAGCCGGCTTGCCGAAGGAGCGGATCCGCCGTCGCCGACTGATAGAAGGCAGTCGTGAAATAAACAGATGGCGAAATGCGCACTTCATTGTCGCCAGCGGGGAACGTGGCATTGACGACCACATTGCCACTGAACTCGGGCGAATAGCCGCGACGTTTGCCGGTGAGGTTTTGGGAGGTGCAACCCGTCGCAACGCCATAGAGCGTGCAGGCGCCTGCGGGATAACTCAGATATTTCGAATCCAGATAGGTGACGTCGGTCGAGATCGAAAAGACCGGAGACAGGCGTAATGTCCCGTTAAACTCGACACCCTGCGAGCGTGACCTCGCGGCGTTCTGCACCAACGAGATCGGTGATCCGTTGATGAACACGATCGTGGACTCCTGCATGTTCTGGTAGTCCATCCGGAAGACATCTGCCGCGAAGGTGAGGCGGCGGTCGAGGATGGTGCCCTTGATGCCGGCCTCGTAGGAGTCGACTGTCTCCGGCTCGAAATCGTTGCGTCTTGCCGTGTAGGCGTAGCCGCCTGCTTTGAAGCCCTTGGAATAGGTCGCATAGGCCATGATATCGGCGCCAAGATCATATTGGAGACCGACCGAAGGCATGAACTTGTCATCGACGCGCCGCGGTTTCGTGTAGTCACCACCCTCCGAACCGAGGATTGCGAGGAAGGCTGCATTCAAAGCTGGCGAGAATGACTGATAGGAATCGGGAGCCGCGTTTACCGAGGAACCTGTCTCGGATATGCGGAATGCTCGTTTCAAAATTGAGGTGTAGCGCGCTCCCAGGTTGATACGCAGGCCGTCGACAGGGCGGATCGTGGCCGAGGCAAAGCCGGACAATGTGTCATCACGTTGCACGTTCGACAGATTGCCGGTCAGCTGCGTACTGGCGTCCGTGCCCAGGGCTGCGACCGACGGAATGGCACCAAACGCCGAGAAGAAAAAGCCGAAGAACGATTTATAGTCGATCTTGCTGTGGGCATAGTAGCCTCCAACCATATATTCGAGGGTACCGCCGGTTGCCGACTGGTAACGCAACTCTTGACTGAACTGATGGTACTTCTCGCTCGATTGTGCCGGGAAGCCAGGCAGGCCGGCCTGGACCGGGCTAGTGAACTTCATCGGGACATAGTTGAGCCGCCCGGCATAGTCATGACCGAAGAAGGATGTGGTGGACGTGATCGTGCCGGTTCCGACCTCAATCGCGTTCGTCCAACCGGCCTCGAAGAAATCGTAGTTCGCAAAGCTGTAAGGAGAGTCGCTGTGGTAGTCCAACTTGTCTTCGACGACGTTGCCGTTCGACGCAAGCGTACGTCCACAGGTCGACGTCGCCACAAGCGGGAAGGGGGTAGGCGGGGGACAGCCGATCACCTCAAAGGGAAAGGCGTTCTGCGTGCGCGAACGACTGCCTTCGATCCGGAAATCGCTGGTGATGGCAGATGTCGGGGTCCAGCGCAGAGACAGGCGCGCCTGCTGTGTATTGTTGTTGGGACCCTTGCCATTGGGCGTGTCCACATAGCCCTTCATGCCGCCTAGGCGCCCGGCGACGCGCATGCTCAGCGTATCGTTCAGAGGCGCTGTTGCGCCGACTTCCACATTATACTCGTTGGTGACGAACTCGTAGGCAGCGAGTGCGTTGTAGGCGATCTCCTGGTCGGGCTTACGGGTCGATATATTGAACGCGCCCGCGATGGCGTTGGCGCCAAAAAAAGTGGTCTGCGGCCCTTTCAAAACTTCCAGCCGATCGATGTCGAACAAGGCAGCGCGCGTGGATCGCGATCGAGCCCGGTAGACGCCATCGACGAAAGTCGCGACCGATTGTTCAAACCCCGGATTGTTGCCGGATCCGATGCCGCGAATGTTGATGAGATCGGTCAGAACTGCCGAAGTGATCTTCACGGCTGGCAGGCGTGCGCTGATATCCTCAAGGGATGTAATACCGTTGCGCCTGATCGTGTCGCCTGAGACGACCGACACCGACACCGGCACATCCTGGAGACGCTGAACACGCCTCTGGGCCGTGACCACGATTTCGCTGACGTCGTCCGGATCGGCCGTCTGGGCAAAGCCAGTCGCCGGAATTGCCCCCAGCACGCACGCGGAATACAGGAATATTGCCTTTTTCATACTATCCTCCCCATTGTTCGGGCGTCCACATATCCGTTGCGGGCTTGACGCCCAGCTTGTCCGGATAAGTTGGTGTGAACCTGCTTCACATTGATTTGACATGTCAATTGAGTTTAATGCTCTTCAATGGAGTTCTGCGCATGGCAAAGAAGAAGTCGGCCTATCATCACGGGGATTTGAAGGCCGCGCTGCTAGAGCTGGCGGAGCGCGAAATCGAGCGCCAAAGCTTTGAAAAGATCACTCTGCAGGAGCTGACCGAAGCGCTGGGCGTGCAACCTAGCGCCGCATATCGGCACTTTCGCAATCGCGAATTTCTCCTCCGCAGTCTGGCGAAGCGCGGTTTCGACAGGTGGGATCAGGAGATCAAGAGTTTGCTCATCGAAACTCCGCCAGAAGGTCGGGCCAAGGCAATCTTCCGATTTTTTCTGCAATATGCTCAGGATCAGCCCCAAATGTACCGGCTGATGTTCGTTTCGGACTTTGGCCGCGATCACAGGTCAATCTCGGGAATGCTCTCCTTCCTTGCCTTCGAGGCGGCCTTGAGTGAAGTTATGCCGCCCGCCGAAGAAGAAGAGGTCCGCACCGCGCTGCTGGCCACTTGGACGACGTTGCATGGCGCATCGCTGCTGTTGATCGAAGGACGGCTTCAGCGCTTCTATCTCGGCAACATGGATACACCGGCGCTCGTCGATTACCTTCTAGAGCTTCACTTCGACGCAATATTGCAGAGAGAACGAAGCAGGAGTGACTTACCTGATAGGGCGAGGATTTCGAAGGTCGCTAGTGCATGCGACTGATCGGTAACGATCGGAGCGCAAGCATGGTGGGCGGTGGATCGGTGCTTCCTCAATCGTCAAAGCCGTGCGGATCGCTCAGCTGACTGAATAGTGTTCTCCAGTAACATTGCGATCGTCATGGGACCTACTCCCCCGGGGACCGGGGTGATGTAGGAGGCTTTCTTTCGTACCCCTTCAAAGTCGACGTCGCCGGCAAGTCTGCCATCGGCGAGGCGGTTGATTCCGACGTCGATCACGACGGCCCCCGTCTTGACCATTTGCGGCAAGATCAAGTTCGGCACGCCGGCTGCAACAACCAGGATGTCAGCCAGGATCGTGAACTGAGCTAGATCCCTCGTTTTGGCGTGGCATATGACGACCGTGGCGTCGCGGGCCATGAGCATCAGTGCCATGGGTTTTCCGACGATGTTTGACGCCCCGACCACCACGACGTTGCGTCCCTCGACGGGGATGCTTTCATGCTCCAGCAATTTCATCACGCCATAGGGCGTGCAGGGTGGGAAGACCTGCCTGCCAACGACGAGCGCGCCGACATTGTAGAGATGGAAGCCATCGACGTCCTTGTCCTGATCGATCGCCTCCAGAACGCGGCCCATATCGATATGTACCGGCAAGGGCAGTTGGACAAGGACGCCATGGACCGAAGCATCGTCGTTCAGCTTTCCTATGATGTCGAGAAGTTCTCCCGTCTGGATATCGGCCGGGAGCCGATGCGTAAATGACGTGATACCCACCGCCTCGCATGCCCGCACCTTACTGCCGACATAGACAGTGGAAGCAGGATCATCCCCGACGAGAATGACAGCGAGGCCGGGCCTGACGCCAGTTTCCGACGCGAGGGCGTCGATCCTATCCCGATAGCCTTGTCTGAGAGACTTTGCGACTTCACGACCGTCAATCAACTTCGCGGCTTGATCGCCATGCCGGATGGGGTGAGCAAGCGAATTCACGCTGAAATCCTTTCAGTGCAGGAGATCCGGCAACGTCGTTTGCAAAATTATTTGACGCTGGAATCGCGTTGACGGCTGGCGATTTGGTTCCATCCTAGACCGTGGTCAGGCCTCGCTTTTGACCAGTTGAGGACTGCCAGGTCAGAATTGCGGACAGGACCATCGGTATTGCGAAAAGCGCAAAGCACAGGAAGATGCCTATTTGCGCCTGGAGCGCGACGCCACCGAGCGCTGGACCGGCGATTGCGCCGAAGCGACCGACGCCGATTGCCCAACCGACGCCCGTCGTCTTGATTGCGGCCGGATAGAATTGGGCGGCGATAGCATACAGGCCGCCAAAGCCGCCCTGGATAACGAAACCCATAGCCAGCATTCCGATGTAGAAAAAAGCGACGGGTTTATGGAACAGGCCGAAGGCTACCATGATCGCCGCGGCGAGCAGGAAGAATGTTGCGATCAGCCTCTCGAGCCCCATGCGGACGGAGAACCAGCCAAGAAGCACAAGTCCGAGAAAGGCGCCAACATTGAATATCGCGCTTCCGTTGATAGCCGTCGGCAGATCGTACCCGGCCTGAACGGCGATGCGTGGCACCCAACTCGTCAGGAAATAGACGGTAAAGAAGGATGCGAAGAAGGCGCCCCAGATCATCACCGTCCCCCGGCGCAGATCGGCCTTCAGCAGGCGTCCGATTGGCGGCTTCGGCGATGCCAGCTCCTTAGGGGGGAGTTTGGCATAGGTGGGAAGACGCTGAGCTTCGAGCGAGCGGTTGGCTCTTTCAAGCGCACCGTGGGGCTGGCGCGCCAGAAAATACTGAACCGATTCGGGGAGCCATATCGCGACGAGAGGAAACATGATTGCCGATCCCAGTCCGATCAGGACGAACATGCCGGGCCACCCATAGGTTGGAATGATGACGCTGGCCGACAGGCCCGCAATCGTGGCCCCGGCCGGATAGCCGGCAGTCACGAGTGTCACAGACAGCGCACGTGATCGCTCGGGTGCGAACTCGGAAGCGAGGGCAGTAATGCTTGCCAGCATCGATCCGATGCCCAGGCCCGTCCAAAACCGCAACGCGACCAAAGTCGAGAGCTGCTCGCACAGGGCGGATGAGAGCATTCCGGAGGCAATGACGGCGGTAGACGCAAGAATCATCGCCTTGCGACCAATAATGTCAGCGTAGGGCGCCAGGAAAAGTGCCCCGAGCGTCATGCCGGCAAGGCCGCTGCTGAAGACGATGCCAAATGCTGCATCGCTGACCCCCCACGCCTTCGTGAGAACCGGGGCGACGAAAGAGACTACCAGAACGTCCGCGCCATCCAGCATGCTGAGCATGAAGCAGATCGCGAGCGTTCTAAGTTGCAGGGGCGTCCAACCAGCCACGGCATAATCCTCTCAATCTTGACCTGTAACGGGAGACACTCCCTCCGCCTCCGTATGGGCGACTCAGCTCATGAAGGAGTAGTCATATAAGTTGCAATGTCAAATTAGAGGGGTGCGCCAATGAGCTTGGCAAGGATAAGCGCCACTGTCGGTTCATTCGCCGGGTCCCGAGAGCCCGCGACCGCGGGCGCATGGGCTGCCTACCAGAACGAAAAATCAGGATGGAGCGATATCGCAAAGGCGTGACAATCTGCGGTTTTCCGTTCCTTTCTTTGAACTTGACATTGCAAATATGCGGCCTAATTTGTAATTGCAGATTAGATTGTCGCACCTCGATCAGGTCTTTAGTTCCGGCGAGCGCGATGTGTCGATCTGCTGCGACTTTGGAGAGGGCCTTGAGCAACGACATGCCAGATTGTTTGCGCACATCGACGCCTGGGTTTTCGTCTCGACCCTCCATCCGTGCTCTCGCATGGCATTCGGTTGGCAAGCTTTCGATCGCATCTCTCGACATTTCTTTTTCTGCGATTGCCTCGCCTCGTTTCTCTCGAGGCGGGTCTGGCAAGTCGCAGTTGGCCGCGCAGCGCCTTTGCCCAACTCCTCTCCTCGGGCGAGATGCTGTGCGGCCCTTAGATTTCGGATCGACAATTCAGGCCGGGCGGGTTGGATGATGCCCGCGTTCGAGTTCGCTGGCTCGCCCTAGCCGTCGCGCAGTGTTCACCTCAATTTGCAAACATCCAAGCAAAGGAAGCTTATGTCTTACAAGTCACTCCAAGATAAGATGGACCAGCTCGGCAATCCTGCGGAGTTTCTGCGGGATATTCCGGTCGGCGCCTATATGTATCCGGTCCAGTCCGAGTTCACGAACTGGCGTGACGAACAGCGTTCGTGGCGTGAAAATGTCGGATTGCTCGATCAGTCACTTCACATGACGGACCTGTATGTGAAAGGTCCCGATACGATCCGCCTGCTGTCTGAAGTCGGCGTCAACTCCTTCAAGGGCTATGGGCGCGACAAGGGCAAGCAGATCGTGTGCTGCAGCCATGAGGGCTATATCATTGGCGACATGGTGCTCTTCGGTCTCGAAGATGATATGGTCAATATCGTCGGCCGGCCTCCGGTGGCGAACTGGATTCAGTATCACGCCGAGACTGGCGGCTACGACGTGACATTTGAGCGCGACGAGCGCTCCATCTCCAACCCCAATCCGCGTAAAACCTACCGGTTCGAGTTGCAGGGCCCCAAGGCTTGGGCGCTTCTCGAAAAGCTCAACGGCGGTAAGATCGAGGAGATCAAGTTCTTCCGGATGGGCGAAATCCAGATCGCCGGTCACAAGATCCGCGCGCTCGCTCATTCCTTCGCCGGCGCTCCGGGGCTCGAATTCTGGGGTCCGTGGGCCGAGCGTGATGAGGTCCGCAATGCGATCATCGAAGCCGGTGCCGAGTTCGGTCTGAAGCTCGTCGGCGGCCGCGCCTATGGCACCTGCGCAGTGGAAGCCGGCTGGATCCCTTCGCCATTGCAGGCAATCTATACCGGCAAGGACATGCAGGCCTATCGCGAGTGGCTCCCGGGCAACTCGTTCGAGGCGAATGCGTCGATCGGCGGCAGCTTCGTCTCGAAGAACATCGAGGATTATTATCTCACGCCGTGGGACCTCGACTACGCCCGCATCATCAACTTCAACCACGATTTCATCGGTCGCGAGGCCCTTGAGGCCATGAAGGATCGGCCGCATCGTCGTAAGGTCACGCTGGAGTGGAATCCCGAGGACGTGCTCGACGTCTATTCCGGTCACCTCCACGAGGGCGCCCAGAATGGCAAGTTCATGGAGTTCCCTAATGCGCACTATGCGGCGCATCCCTACGACATGGTGATGAGCAACGGGAAGCTGTCGGGTTTCTCGACCTATCCCTGCTATCTGTCTGTCGACCGTCAGTGGATCTCGCTTGCCGTCATCGACGAAGCGGAGGTCGAGATGGGCAAGGAGGTCACCGTCATCTGGGGCGAGCCTGACGGTGGGTCGAGCAAGCCGGGCGTCGAGCGTCACGTGCAGAAGGAAATCCGCGCGACCATCGCGGCGTGGCCATATTCCGAACATGCCCGGACGAGCTATCGTCCGAAGTAAAGGGCAGGACGTGGCCGTCCTTCCGGCAGGGGCGGCCTCCGATCCTCGAGCGGCGAGGATTGACGGTCTGCCCCTGCTTTACAATGTTTCTCTCCTTGAGCCCGGACCTAACCTTGGTCCGGGCTTTTTTGCAGTGCCAGAGATCAATAGGATAGCCAGGGCACCGAGGCGAGCGCCAGCGACCAGTTGGCGCGAGCTAAGCGTCTCGATACTGGCGGCAGATCCGCTCGAGCAGCTAGAGATCCTCGACCGAGAGCTCTGGAAGTCGCTCGTGGACTTTTTGCAGCAGGATAAGGAGTTGCAAGCGATCTTCCAGGTCGAGTGCGCGCAGCAATTGATCTTCGCGCGCCAGCGCAATCTCCTTCATTTTTTCGAAGATGGCGGAGCCTGCCTCTGTGAGATAAAGCGGACGATTTCGGCCGGGAAACCGGCCCTTCACAGCCTCGATCAACCCGCGGCGTTCGAGGTTTGTCGTCGCCTTGCTGACGGAGGAGGAGTCGGCAACGAGTAAACTGCAAATATCGATCGAGCGGCCAGTGCCCAGCGTCGCCAACGATCCCAGGACGCGCCATTCCATCACGCCGATGCCAAATTTGCGCAGATAAAGGCGCGAGGAGTTCGCGGTCCATTTGTTCGTGATGGCTGTTAGCCAGAAGGGAATATAGCCATCTAGGTCGAAGCTCGGTTCAGGCGCCGCGTGGGAAGGCCAGTTCTTCATTTTTGCATATCCTTTTGCGTTCTCCACAGCCGCTGAACACCGGCTGAGTTGACATGCCAGTTTTGAAATTGATAAGTCAAATTCGCGTCGATTCCCACATGCTTTTCTTCCACCGGAAGACGGTCACGATCGGCGCTTGAGGAGAGGATGGGGCCGTTGAAAGGTCCGCCCTGACATGGCCCAACCTTCCTCAATCGTTTGATCACAGGCGGGAAAACCCGCCATTGCCGCACGCCTGCAAGGTCGTTGCGGGGGAGATTGTTCGATGCCTTCACTGATCGTCTCGACCAGATCAGGTAACACTTACGAGTTGGAGGCTGAGGAAGGCCGCTCTGTCATGGAGATCATTCGGGATGCCGGGATAGACGAATTGCTGGCGATTTGTGGCGGCTGCTTGAGCTGTGCCACCTGTCATGTGCTGGTTGAGCCCGAATTTGTCGATCAACTGCCCGAAATGAGTTCTGACGAAGATGAACTTCTCGATAGCTCATCGCACCGTCAGGAAAATTCCCGGCTATCCTGCCAGGTGACTTTCACCTCTGCGCTCGCCGGCCTTCGTGTCGCCATAGCGCCTGAAGACTGAAGATGGCTGACAACGAAGACAACTTCGACGTCGTCATCGTCGGTGGCGGACATGGCGGCGCTCAAGTTGCGATCTCGCTTCGTCAGCAAGGATATGAAGGCTCGATTGCGCTGCTTACCGACGAGCCGGACTTGCCCTATGAACGGCCGCCGCTTTCGAAGGAGTATCTCGCCGATGAGAAGTCATTTGAACGCATTTTGATTCGACCCGAGCTTTTTTGGGCTGATCGAGGGATTGAGGTTCGCACCAATAGCGAGGTTGTTCGCGTAGAGCCGCTTCGCAAGCGTCTCACGACGGCATCAGGCCAAATCATCTCGTACGGGCAGCTGATTTGGGCGGCCGGAGGCAGAGCGCGGACGCTGTCCTGCCCGGGAGCGGATTTGAGGGCTGTTCACACGGTGCGCAGTCGACAGAATGTGGATGAGATTAAATCCACTTTATCGCGTGTCTCGCGCATCGTCGTCGTCGGTGGGGGCTATATCGGCCTTGAGGCTGCCGCAGTTTTCTCAAAACTAGGAAAGCCGGTCACCGTGCTGGAAGCGCAGGAGAGAGTTCTTGCCCGCGTTGCTGGCGAGCCCCTTTCGCGATTCTTTGAAAGCGAGCATCGCGCGCATGGCGTCGACATAAAACTGAATTCGACGGTCGACGCCATTCTGGGTGACCAAGATGTGCAGGCTGTCCGCCTCTCCGATGGCGAGATCATTCCGTGTGAAATGGTCATCGTGGGGATTGGCATCATCCCATCGGTCGCACCGCTCGTGGCAGCCGGCGCGACTGGCAGTAACGGCGTCGATGTCGACGCGCACTGCAGGACGAGCTTGGCAAATATCTATGCGATCGGTGACTGTGCGGCACACAGAAACTGGTTTGCAGGCGGCCGGCAGATCAGGCTTGAGTCGGTCCAGAACGCTGCCGACCAAGCCGCGGTGGTCGCGCAGATCATGTCAGGCAAGGAAGCGACGTACGAAGCTGTCCCTTGGTTCTGGTCGAATCAATATGACCTCAAACTTCAAACGGTGGGATTGTCGAATGGCCATGACCAGGTCATCATTCGCGGAGAGCCCGCCGAACGAAGCTTCTCCATCATCTATCTTCGCGAAACACGCGTTATCGCACTGGATTGCGTTAACGCGACCAGAGACTATGTCCAAGGTCGCAAACTGGTGGAAGCCGGAGCCCGCGCCGATCCAGCGGCTCTCTCGGACCCGAATATTCCCCTTAAATCCCTTGTCGAACTGGCGTGAGCGACGCTGCGTGAGATCAACTCACAATTGCCAATGATAATTCGGTTGCCGATCGGACATGCCGCCAGTCATCAAACGGTCAGTTCGAAGCGCCACCAAAATGACCGAAGCGCAAGTCCTGCACACAAGCACCGTTGCAGACTGGCTGCTTTCGGTGCCGTGTTGGGCAAAACGGGCATGGACAACAGGAGAGATGGAAGATGATCGCACGCGCCAGTCGAACCTCCCGTTGGGTTGCGTGGCTTGTCCTCCTGGCCAGCGCGAGCTCGGTCTCGCAGGCGCAGGCCGAACCCAATCCGAGTTGCAGGTTCGTTCGTGTCGCTACTTGCGGCGGTTTTCTGGAAGGTTTGGTGATCGACAAAGAACGTCGCCTTTGGGCGATGGACGTCACTGGCGGCCGGATTATCGAAATTCTCACAGATGGCGCATGCATGGAACGGGCGCGGACGGGCGGCAATCCCAATGGCGCGAGACTTCTGCCTGATGGCCGTTTCCTCATCGCAGATTGGGACGGGCTATTTTCATTCGACACGAAGACATTCGAGTTGAAGGCGATCCCACTTACATATGATGGCAAGCCAGTGACCGGGCTCAACGATCTTTCGTTCGACGAAGAGGGCGGTCTGTATGTCACGGTCCCCGGCAAATCCACCGTGCTCAACCCGGATGGCCGCCTGCTGTACGTTGCGCCCGACGGCAGCGTCCAGCTGGTGAGTGACAAGCTGGCCTATCCCAACGGGGTTGCCGTCTCGGCCGATGGGGCGACCGTCCTCGTCTCCGAATTTGCCGCGAAGCGCATCCTGTCGCTACCGACGGCGACGGCCCGCTCGGGCGTTCAGATGTCCTATGTCCATAGCAACACGCAAGGCGGCATCGGCATTGATGGCATGCTGCTCCTTGAGAGCGGCAAGCTGATCGGTGCGAATTTCGGCGCTCGGGAAATTGTCGCGATCGATTCCATCGGCAAGGCGGTCGCAATACCGCTGCCCGAGACTGCGGGCAGGTTTACCACCAACGTGGCGCTGGACGGCGCGATGCTCTACGTCAGCGAGGCTGAAAAGGGCGAAATTTGGCGTCTGTCGCTGAGCGACATAGCCGCCTGCGCAAAATAGATCGATCTTTCCGGCAAGGCTGGGCCGGGGCCGGCTCAGTGGCTTTGTGCATATAGCTAACACCATGGAAGGGCTGCTGCTCTGAGCTGCCGGCCTCAAGCAGGAGGCTTTCCCGCCATGCGTCAGTCGTATCTCTCGGAATAGCTGCTCGCTCAGCCAGAAGAATGCCCGGGCGAACTGTGGACCGGAAGAAGGAAACCAGGCCGCGGATTTTGCTTCGCCCTCGTTCTCTCTCGTACATGGAGTGCTGTTCGGACAATCCCGCTGGCGTACGAACCTGTCGGCGGGCGACTTTCCTGTCACCTCGCCTGAGGATGAAGCCCCTCCACGCCGGTAACTGGGCACGCAGCGCGTCGGTCTGCCGAGGCGCTGCGCGCAACTCCGGTGTGAGCCTAGCTCAACGTGAAACCGCTTTTGTAATTTGACTAAGCACCTGCCGTTTTCGCATTCCCACCCGGTCCATGCGACCGCGTCCTGCGCGTTTAAATCATGATTGGGGAGTGGAATGTCAGACTGGAACCTGCGGGATAAGGCATGCATCGTTGGTGTCGGCTCGACCGCATATGGCGCATTTCCTGAAACGGATGCTGTCGGCCTGGGTGTTGATGCGCTGCGCGCGGCCGTTGACGACGCCGGCATCACGTTCGACGATATCGACGGCGTCATTCTCAATCGACTGCCCTATGACCGGTTTGCGGAAGTGGCCAATCTGCAGACCCCGTTCCTTATGCCGACCGAAGCACATGGGCGCTTCTCGGCGATCGCTCTCAACATGGCAGTTGAGGCACTTGCCTCCGGCCAGTGCAAGACGATCGCTTTGGTTTACGGCAATGATGGCCGTACGGCGAAGATGAAGTACGGTGGCGGCGCTGGTTTCTGGGCGCCTTGGGGGTTCACGTCGCCAGGCGCGAGCCATGCGATGATGTTCCGGCGGCATATGGCTGAGTTTGGCACCACGTCCGAAGACCTCGCGCATATCGCCGTGGCCTTCCGGGATCATGCGACGAAGAATCCGGCAGCCGTCATGCAGAAGCCGATCTCGGTCGAGGATCATCAGAACAGCCGGTATGTCTGCGACCCTCTTCACTTGCTCGACTATTGCCTGATCAACGACGGTGGCGTCGCCTGGATCATGACGACGGCCGAGCGGGCCAGGGACATGAAACAGAAGCCCGTCTATGTGTCGGGTTACGCCCGACAGGATGACTTCTCGCAGAACAGCTACCCCGCGGACGATTATTGGTATCCGGCGCTTCAGAAGGTCTCGTCGCAGATATACGACCGTGCGGGCATCTCTCGCGACGATATCGATGGTCTGATGATCTATGATAATTTCTCACCCACCGTGATCTTCGCGCTCGAAGGCATGGGCTTTTGCAAGCAGGGCGAGGGTGGGTCATTCGTCCGCGACGGCATGCTCCAATTGGGCAAGGGCCGCTGGCCGACCAACACCAGCGGCGGCCATCTGTCCGAGAGCTATATGCAAGGCTGGGCCCTGATCGTTGAAGCTGTCCGTCAGCTTCGTGGCGGGCAGGTGCCCGCTGATCGCCAGATCGCGAACGCCAAGGCGCTGCAGTTTTTGCTTGCGACGCCGGTTGCAGCCTCCATCATTCTGAGGAACGACGCATGACCTACGTGAAGCCGCTGCCTGAAGAAGACAAGTGGAGTGGCCCGTTTTACGAGGCCGCTCGCGATGGCAAGCTCGTTGCCCAGCGCTGTGCGGCGACCGGCAAGTTCTTTTTCCCGCCATCGCCCGTCTCCCCATTCACCAGAGACAAGGAATGGTCCTGGGAGCCTTTGGCTGGGACGGGGAAGATCGCTTCCTATGTTGTCATGCACCAGAAATATTTCCCGGGCTTTGCTGATGAAGTGCCTTACCCGGTCATCGAGGTGGAACTTGACGAGGGGGTCCGGCTGATCTCGAACATCGTCGAGCTCGGCGACCGCGAGCTTGCCGTCGGCCTGCCCGTAGAGGTGGTTTTCAGCAAGGTCAGTGACGAGTTCACCTTGCCCTTGTTCAAGCCGGCGAACTGAGGTCGCCATGGTCCCCCTGCCGGGGACATCTCAGCAATTGCACGTGTCTGAGCACGGCACTGTTTCTGGAGAGACTGAATGGAAATGCGTGATCGGTTCGACCCGTCCATCCTGTCGGACAATGTCAAAACGCGCTTCTTCATCGGCGGCGAATGGCGAACGCCACGCACCGCCGAGAGGTTGAACCTCGTCTCTCCGATCACCGAACAGGTGATGTTCAGCCTGCCGGCTGGCAGCCCAATGGACATGAACGATGCGGTCGCCGCCGCAGTGACGGCATTCGAGACCGGACCATGGCCTCGCATGACTCCGGTCGAGCGAGGCGCGATCATTCGCAAAATGGGCGAAGCGATTGCAGCGCGGCACGACCTGCTGGCGCAGATCTGGACAGCCCAGGTCGCCGCACCGATCGGGTTCACGAATATGTTCACCGGCCTGATCCCCGGATACTATCGATACTATGCCGATCTCGCGGCAAGCTATCCCTTCGAGGAAGTGCGGGCGACGATGCAGGGGCATGCGCGGATCGTGCGGGAGCCGGTCGGTGTTTGTGCGATCATTCTACCGTGGAATGCGCCGCTCATTCTCCTGTCCCAGAAGCTCGCGGCCGGTCTCCTCGCGGGGTGCACGTTCGTCGTCAAACCGAGCCCGGAAACGCCTCTGGAAGCGCTTGTCCTGGCGGAATGCGCTCAGGAAGCGGGCCTGCCCGCCGGCGTGCTCAACATCGTGCCGGCAGAGCGCGAAGCTGGTGACGCGCTCGTGCGCAATCCCTCCGTCGATAAGGTGAGCTTCACCGGTTCCACGGCGGCGGGAAAGCATATCGGCGCGATCTGTGCCGACCGGGTCGCGCGTGTCAGTCTCGAACTCGGCGGCAAGTCGGCGTCCATCATCTGCGACGATGCTGACCTTGCCAGTGCGCTTCCAGCTCTCGCGCCCGTGGCCATACCGTTCACCGGGCAGATCTGCTTCTCCCAGACTCGCGTCCTGGTCTCCGAGAAGCGGCACGACGAGGTGCTGGAGGCCTATAAAGCCGTGGTCGCCGGCATGAAGCTGGGCGATCCATGGGAAGCGGACACCGCCATGGGCCCCTTGTCCATGGCGCGTCAGCGCGATCGCGTTCTCGGCTATATCGAGACCGGACGGCGCGAAGGCGCAAAGCTCGTTTGTGGCGGTGGCAACGGCGGTTTCAACCGCGGCTATTTCGTCGAACCCACGATCTTCGATGATGTGACACCGGAGATGACAATCGCCCAGGAAGAGATTTTCGGACCCGTGGTCTCCATCCTTCGCTATCGCGATGAAGACCACGCCGTCGAGATCGCCAACAACAGTCTCTACGGCCTTTCAGGGACTGTGTTTACGGCGGATGTCGCCAGAGGCGAGCAAATCGCGCGGCGCGTACGCACCGGCAATATCAGTGTCAACGGCCTGCAGATCGACCCAAACATCCCGTTCGGTGGCTTCAAGCAGTCCGGCCTCGGTCGAGAGGGTGGGCCCGAGGGCCTGGAAATGTTCCTCGAAACCAAAGCCATCTATCTGCCCGGTGCCATGGCCGCCGGGTGATCTTCAAATCCGAGTCTCTTGCGCTGAGCGAAAGACATGACCGAATGAACGGAGCGTAAAATGAGCGAAGACAATCTCATCGTCGTCGAAGAAAAGGACACCTATGCGGTGCTCCGCATCAATCGGCCGGCGAAGCGCAATGCGATGAGCAAGGCGGCACGTGCCGAGATGCTCGCGGCCCTGAAGGCCCTCGAAGGACGGTTCGGCGCCGTGGTGATCACCGGGACGGACATCAGTTTTTGCGCGGGCATGGATCTCAAGGAGGCAAGCGCCGATCGCGAGGCGGGTGTCGAGCCCGATCCGGCGACGTCCTGGAATGCCGTCAACGAGGCGTTGCGTGCACATCCGTCGATCTTCATCGCGGCCGTGAACGGCATCGCCCTTGGGGGAGGCGTCACGCTGATCAACATTTGTGATCTGGCGATTGCGTCCGACAGAGCCTCGATGGGCATGCCGGAAATGGGATTTGCCACCTATCCCGGTCTTGCCGGACCGTCGACCCAATATTCCATTCCACGCAAGCATGTCGCCTGGATGATGTTCACCACCGACCGCATTGACGGCGAGACGGCGATGCGTTGGGGCCTGGTGAACAAGGTCGTTCCCCATGATGACTTGCTGGCAGAAGCCGAAGCGGTCGCCGCGAAGATCGGGCAGTTCAACCAGACCGCGCTTGCTGTGAGCAAGAAAGCGATGGACGAAATTCCCGTGGCAATCGACTGGGCTGCTGCGTTCGAATATGGCGTTCAGAAGAACCGCGAGATCGGGGAGAAGACGAGCGCCGCCAATGAAGGTCTGGCTCGCTTCTCCAAGGGAGAGCGGCTCGTTGGACAGGGCTGACGCCCTCGAGACCCATGTTGACGCCAGCACAATCACAAGGAGCAGCCGTGCAGGACTACCGCATGTTCATCGGCGGATCATTTCGATCTGCAGCTGCTGGCGAAACCTTCCAATCTGTTCAACCCTGGTCGGGAGAGCCGTGGGCGCGGCTCCCTCGCGGCCGGGCAGCTGATGCCGATGCCGCCGTCGACGCCGCGCACGCTGCCCTGTCAGGACCCTGGGGCAAGCTCTCGGCAACAGGCCGCGGGGCTCTGTTGCGAAAACTTGGCGATCTGATCGCGCGCGAGGCGCAGCACCTCGCCGAAATCGAAGTTCGCGACAACGGGAAGATATTCACTGAGATGCGGGCGCAGACCGCCTATCTTCCCGAAGTCTATTACTATTTCGCCGGCCTCGCCGACAAAGTGGAAGGGGCCGTCCCACCACTCGGCAGACCAGGTTACTTCGCCTACACGCGACTGGAGCCTGTCGGCGTCGTTGCAGCGATCACGCCTTGGAATTCCCCGCTTCTTCTTGCCGCATCGAAGATCGCTCCCGCGCTCGCCGCAGGCTGCACTGTCGTACACAAGCCGTCAGAATATAGTTCGGCGTCCGCCCTTGAGTTTGCCAAACTGGTGGAGGAGGCTGGCTTCCCGGCGGGCGTCTTCAACGTCGTAACCGGGTTCGGTGGCGAAGTGGGAGATCCGCTTGTGCGCAATCCCAGGGTCGCCCGCGTGACGTTCACGGGAGGGACACAGGCCGGACGGGCGATCAATCAGATCGCGGCCGCCAGGTTCGCGCGCTGCGACCTGGAGTTGGGTGGCAAGTCGCCCAATATCGTGTTCGACGATGCTGATCTGGACATGGCTGCAAATGGCGTAATTTCCGGTATTTTTGCAGCATCGGGTCAGAGCTGCATCGCCGGATCCCGGCTTCTCGTGCAGGACACGATCCACGACGCCCTGGTTGAGCGACTGCTCGAGATCGCTCGACTCGCGGTCGTCGGTGATCCCATGGAGCCGGGTACCCAGATCGGACCCGTCACGACCGAGCAGCAGTACCGAAAGGTGCTCGACTATATCGAGATCGCAAAGGACGAAGGAGCCAACTGCGTCCTGGGGGGCGAGAAGATCGATCGGCCCGGCTGGTTCGTGCAGCCCACCATTTTCACCGGCGTGACCAATCAGATGCGAATCGCGCGCGAAGAGGTGTTCGGGCCGGTTCTTTCGGTGATCCGGTTCCATGACGAGGATGAGGCGCTGCAGATCGCCAACGATACCGATTTCGGCCTAGCGGCAGGCGTGTGGACGCGGGATTTCGGAAGGGCGTTCCGGATGTCGGAAGCGTTGGAAGCGGGAACTGTCTGGATCAACAGCTACCGAATGCTCAGCAGCCTGATGCCGTTTGGCGGCTTCAAGGACAGCGGGACGGGCCGCGAGAACGGTATGGAATCAATCCGCGCGAACCTTGAGGTTAAGAGCGTCTATCTCAATCACAGCGCGCCGGTCGGCAATCCCTTCGTGATGAAGCTGTAATGGCGACGCTCGAACCCCTTGCGGGCAAGGTTGCCGTTGTGACCGGCGGCGCTGCCGGCATGGGGCGTGGCATTGCCGAGCGCATGTTGAGCCTCGGCATGAAGGTCATCATTGCCGATGTCGAAGTCGAAGCTCTGGCGCGGACCGCGGAGGAACTTGGAATAGAGGGCTTCCGTACGGATGTGTGCAAGGCTGAAGATGTCGCTGCGCTGGCGCAATTCGCGCTCGATCGTTTTGGTGCCGTCCATGTCGTCTGCAACAATGCGGGAGTGGGGCCTGTTGGAGCGATCGACAAGCTCAGCCTGGATGATTGGCGATGGGTCCTGGACGTCAATCTCTGGGGCGTCATCCATGGCGTCCACAGCTTCCTCCCGCTTTTGAAGAAGAATCCTGAAGGTGGGCATATCGTGAATACGGCTTCGATGTCCGGCCTGATGGCAGGGCCGATGTTCGGGGCCTACACCGTCTCGAAATATGGAGTGGTTGCTCTGACCGAGACCTTGGCCCAGGAACTTGCTCTGGAGAATTCACCGGTCAAGGCGAGCGTACTCCTGCCCGGACCAACTGAGACGAAGATTGCCACAAGCACGCGCAATCGAGCCGGCGAAAACAACAGCGGCCTCCATGATCTCGATCTGCGCGATACCGATATCTTCCCCGGAGGAATTCCATGGAAGACGCCCGGCCAGATCGGCGACATCGTGATCGAAGGAATCCGCAGCGGCGCTCTCTATCTGTTCACGCATCCCGCGTTGTCCCAGCCAATCTTCGATCGCTTCGATCAAATCAGGGAGGCATCGGACACTGCGGCCAGGCTGGAAGCAGAGAGCCGCTCCTGATCAGAACTGACGATCGAATGCAGCCAGTTTCCTTCGAGCGGCAGGTCGAACAGGGAACTAGGAACCGATGGCTGGTCAGTGGAGCTTTAGCTTTGGGCGGGCGATGGCATTGACGCGGCCGATAGCCAGCATCGCGAGGCCCTTCAGCCATCCGTGAACAGCTATAAGATGCATGCGATAGAGCGACTTGTAGACGAAACGCGCCAGTCGGCCTTCTACGGCCATCTTACCTCCGATCAGATTGCCCATGAGGCTTCCTACCGTGGAAAACCGGCTGAGCGATACAAGCGACCCATGATCGGCATATTTGAACGCAACAAGGGGCCGTTTTCGTTCAAGGCGCACCAAGTTGTGAAAGACAGTTTTGGCCATTTGGTGTGCGGCCTGGGCTCTGGGCGGCACCGGTCTGTCAGATCCGTGAATCGTGCAGGAGCAGCAGTCGCCCATCGCGAAAATCCGGTCATCGCTGATCGACTGCAGCGTCGGCCTCACGATGATCTGGCAATTCGGTGTGGCCTCGATATCGAGTTGGCCGATGAAGGACGCGCCGCGGACGCCTGCCGCCCAAAGCTTGAGTTCAGCGAAGATATGCTCTCCGCTCGCCGTGACGATGGCGTCCTTGTCCACATGGGTAACGCGCGTGCCCGTCATGACCCGAACGCCGAGCTTCTCAAGCTCACTTTGTGCGGCCAGCGCGAGCCGCTCAGGTAGTGCGGGCAATATTCTCGGACCTGCCTCGATGAGCGTGACGCGCAGGCGCGTTTCATCGAAGACTTCGAGACCATAGTGCCGCAGGCCGGCCGCGCTGTTGTAGAGCTCGGCCGCCAGCTCGACACCGGTCGCTCCTCCGCCAACCACCGCGACCCCGACATGCTCATCCGCCTTTGGGTCGGCGCTCATCATCCGGGACACACGCAGGCAGTGATTGAGCAGCTTATCCCGAAATCGGTCCGCATCGTTGCGGCTATCGAGCATCATGCAATGATCGTGGACACCCGGCGTGCCGAAGTCATTGGTCACCGAGCCTACCGCAAGGATAAGGAAGTCATAGCGGATCCGGTGCGATCCCATGAGTTCACTGCCATCCTCGTCAAGCAAAGGCGCCAGCACGATCTCGCGGGCATCCCTGTCAACGCCCGAAATGCTTCCATGGAAGTAGCGGTAACCCCAGCGGTGGCAGTGGCCGCGGTAACCGACCTCATCGAGATTGGCGTCAAGAGCGCCGCAGGCGACCTCGTGGAGCAAAGGCTTCCAGATATGGGTGCGATTACGATCCACCAAAATGATATCGTGACGCTTCCGCCCATAGTGCGCGCCAAGACGTCGGGCCAGTTCGAGGCCAGAAGCCCCGCCGCCGACTATGACGATCTGGATCTTTCTGGGTATCAATGCGGGATCAGTGTGCATGCCTCACCCTCGCTCGAGTGCCTGAGACCAAATTTCCAATCCGTCCATCCTGGCCTTGGGAAGCCGGGGAGCCGAAGCTCCCATGGCACCGCCCCATCTCAGAACTTGGCCGACAATGTCATGCCATACGTCCGTGGTTCGCCATAGGATGCGCGTGCAAGTCCGAGTGTTCCGAAGGTCTGGACGCCTCCGACGACTTGCACAGCCTCGTTGGTGAGATTCTTACCCCAAAGCATCAACGCAAGGCCAATATCTGTCTCGTAACGGACCGACGCGCCAACCATCGAATAGCCGGGCTGGCTCAACACATTGTCCGGCTCGTGAAAATAACGGCTCGTGTAGGAGTAGTTCGCGTCGAAACTGAGCTCTCCCGAACCGACCGCCACCTTGTAGTTGGCAGCCAGGCTGAGCGTATGTTCGGGCGAAAGAATCGTCGTGTTGCCGGCCACGTTGCCGGTGCCCACGGAATAGCCGCCGCCGGCGATCGGAGTGGCAACGACAGCGCCGGAGAAATCGAGGTAGCGGCCGTGCACACAGCTGTAGCCTCCCGACAGCCGCAAACTGCGCGAGATGTCAGCGATAAAGTCGAGATCGGCGCCATAAATCTCGGTGCCTGGAGCATTGTATGTACCCGTCAGGCCGTTGATCGAACGGCCGACCTGGATGTTGGTATAGTCATAATAATAGGCTGCGAGGTTCAGCGTCAGCCATCCCGCGAACCTGTTCTTACTGCCGATCTCATAGGCGTCGAGCGTCTCGGGGGCGTAGGAGGGCAAGGTGATCACGAGGGTATTGAACCCGCCACTCTTGAAGCCGCGGTTGAATGAGGCATAGATCATCGAGTTCGGCGAAAGGTGATAGTCGACCGCCGCCCGCCAGGTGAGTTTGTTGAACTCGACGGACCGGCCGAATTCGGGGGTTGTCACCACTGTCGAACCGTCCGGGTTGACCGTATAGGCACTGGCGGTCAGTTCGCGCTTTTCGTGCGTGTACCGAAGCCCAAGCGTAACTTGCAGTGCGTCGGTGAGCTTCAGGCTGGCTTGGCCGTAGCCGGCCAGGGACTGCGTTGTCTGATCCGCCAAGGTGTACCGGCCGGTTTCGGGAAGGGGCGCGCCAGGAGTTGGCGCCGTCCCATAAGTGATCGTACCGATCGGATTGAAACGCCCGTCAGCCCAATAATAGTAGGCGCCGATCGTCCAGTTCAATCGTGAGCTATTGTCGGACTGGAGTTGGAGCTCCTGGCTGAACTGTTCGTCCTCGCCGCGGGTGCTGGCATAGCGACCCGGGAATGCGGTGTAATCGCTGTCAAAGGTAAGGTCGTAACTCGACTTGCGATAGGCCGAGATGCTCGCCAGCGTGACAGCCCCGAGATCATAGTCGACCCTGAGCGAGCCACCTCCGCCGCGCAACCGGAAATCAGGCTGCCGGTCGGAGGCGATGTCGAAGTCACCGCCAAGAAACGCAGGGCCATAGGGGGCGGGCGGGATCACGCCAAAAGCTGGGCGCTGTGCCGCAAAGCGCGAATTGTGCTGGTCGGCATAGTCGCCGCTTACCCTGATCTCGAGATCCTCGGTCGGCGTGAACAGGATCTTCGACCGCGCGACGAGTTCGTGGTGCAGCTTATTGACATCCTGGCCGTTGGCCAGGTTGATCCCCCAACCGCGATCCTGAGCCTGGGCGCCCAGCGCTATGTCCATGGCGATTGTGTCCGACAGACCTCCGGTTGCGTAGGCTTGCGCGCGGAGAGTGCCGAAATTGGCGTAGGTGAAGTCGGCAGACCCGCCCGGCGTGTGCTTGGGGTCTCGCGTAACGATCTGGATCAAACCTCCCGTGGCATTCCGACCGAACAAGGTTCCTTGCGGCCCCTTCAGAATCTCGATCCGCTCGATGTTGTTGAACGAAGATGTCGCATAAGGCGACCCGATATAGACGCCGTCAACATAGGTGGCGATTGGCAGGTCCACGCCGGCACCGACGGTCTTTGAGCTGACGCCCCGAACCATGGGAAGGATGGCGCCGTTATATTGCTGGATCTTCACGCCCGGAGCTATGAGCCCGATGTCGAAAAGATCCCTCACGCCCGCTGTCTCCAGATTGTCTGAGGACAATGCCGTCACCGATATTGGAACGTCCTTCAGACGTTCGGCGCGCCGCTGCGCCGTTACGATGATTTCGCCGGCATCTGGCGCTGTCGACTCCGCCTGTTGATCGGTGTCAATAGACGAGACCTGAGCGAAAGCGGGCGACCATGCCGATACGGCCAGCGCGAACAGTGAGCTCGAGATTCGCGCAGTCTTCTTCATTTTCGACATGATTTTTCATCTCCCATGAAAAGGCCAGTTTTCTGGATTTGAGGTTGCCGCTGGGCGGTGCGTTCAGCGGCCTAAATCGGTGACGATTTGTTTGTTCTTCGCGAGAAGGAGAACGCCGGCGGCGCAGGCCGACAATGGCACGATGCAGAGAGCCCAACGCAGGGCTTCGGCCTCGGACAGCGAGCTTTGCAACAGGTCGCTGAAAGCACCGATGAGGAAAGGACCGAGCCCGGCTCCCAGAATGCTGAGGCTGAGTGAGAATGTCGCGACAGCAAGTGCCCGGCTATCTCGGGGGGCGAGCATCTGCACCATCCCGTAAAAGGGGCCCATGCACGCGAACAGGAACAGAAAGGCCAGGAACATCAAGGGCGCCCCGGCCACCGGTGCTACCCACAGCCCGGCGAACAACAGCGGACCGCTCAGCAGCATCGCCAGCCCAGGCACGACGAAATAGTTCGCTGTGCTCTTTTTGCCGAAATGGTCGACGATGAAGCCGCCGCCAAATGTTCCGATGCCGCCGCCGACGCCAAGCACGATGGCAGCTGTTGCGGCAGCGCTCTGTATAGTCGTTCCATGCATGCGGACCGATAGATCCAGCAACCACATCATCATGGCGTATCCACCAAATGCCTGGAGACCGCCTGCGATGGCGACAAGCCGGAAGCTGGGAATCCGCAGTAGCGCGATCACCTGCCCGAGCCATGGCTTGCGCTCGCGCTCGGCCTTCGGGGAGGCCGGACTATCGTCAGCTGCGCCGCGCGGCAGCTCGCGAACGGTGAAACGGACGAGCATTGCCAACACGAGGCCAGGCAGGCCCACAACGACAAAGGCCATTCGCCATCCCAGTGTCGTCGCAACCCAGCTTCCAAACAGGAAGCTGATCAATGTACCGAGCGGAACCCCGAGTTGGTAGATGCCCAGCGCCGTTGCCCGCTCACCGCGGCGGAAATAGTCTGATAACAACGCATGCGAGGCGGGATTTCCAGCTGCCTCCCCGATGCCGACCGCAGAGCGTGCGGCGAACATCTGCACGAAGCTCTGCGTGAACCCGCATGCCGCGGTCACTATGCTCCAGAAGGAGAGGGCGACCGTTATCAATTTCACCCGGTTCCAACGATCGCTGACGATCGCCAGCGGAATGGCCATCGTCGTGTAGAAGAGCGAGAAGGCCAAACCCTTTAGAGCGCCGAGTTGAGAGTCGGTGAGACCAAACTCTGCTTTGATCTGCGGCGAGAGCACGGCAATGATCTGCCGGTCGATATAGCTGAAACAGTAGACGACCAGCAGCAAAAGCAGAACATAGTAGCGGTAGACTGGGCGCTGTGCGCCGGAAGAAAGGTCGGTCACCGGGCGCGTCGCGGATGCTCCGAAATATTGCCCGCTAGCGCTTCGCGCTGCTGCGCTTTCGATTCCCGGATCGCTTTCAGTCACCATCACTCTCCAACTGATCCGTCGCCTGGACCACTCCGGTCATGAAACCGGGTATCAGCGCTCTTTTTGTGATCAAAACTCAGTGTTGAGTGCCCATTTAACGGGTATGATTCAACCAGAAACCTTAGTTTTTCGTCGTTTCTTGTGTTCCCATTTGTCTGTGATGTTGAGCTGGGCTCAATTCAAAGTCTGGCGTCTCCCAATTTGGGGTTGACGGGCACTTGCCCGGCCTAGACGAGCACGCCCGCAGCCGTGAGTTCGTCAATCTCTTCGCCTGATTTTCCCAGCTGTTCCGAGAGCACTTGGGATGTATGTTCGCCCAAGAGCGGTGCGGCGAAACGCGGACCGGTCGCGCCAGAAGCGAACTGGAAAGGCGCGCCATTGTAGAGGGATTCGCCCATCTCGGCGTGAGGCAGATAGCGCCAATGCTCACGCAGTTTCATCTGAGGGTCGCGATCAACCAGGTCAGCAGCATTCTGGACTACGCCAGCAGCTACCCCGCAATGCTGCAGAGCAGCCATCAGTTGATATCCATCAAGGGGGGAGGTCAATGTCGCGATGAGGGCGTCAATTTCGTCGGCATCTTCGGTGCGCGCCGGCATCGAGCGCCATTCTGGCCGGCGCAGTTGCGGACCTTCCAGCACATCGACAAGAGCGAGCCATTGATCATCGCTGGCGACACTGATTGCAATCCAGCGGTCGTCACCTGAGGTCGGATAGACCCCGCGCGGTGCATGAGCCAGCGCCCGGTTGCCTTGTCGTTGCGACAATCGGCCGTTGGCCTGATAGTCCATCAGCGCGATCGGCGTCAGCGCAAGCATCGGTTCGGTCTGGGCCATGTCGATCTTCTGCCCCTCGCCGGTCCGCCATTTGTGGCGCAATGCCGCCATAACTGCGAAGGCGCCATGACACGGATTGGGGACATGGTCGGGATAATTCGTGCCGGTCCCGGTAGGGTCCTGATCGGGATAGCCGCTCAAACCCATGAAGCCCGTCATTGCCGCCATGGTGATGCCATAGCCCAATGACATGCGGTCCGGACCTTCGTCCCCGCTCATCGACATGCCAATATAGACGATCCCCGGATTGATATCCTTGAGGGTCTCATAACCGACCCCCAGCTTCTCCATGGTGCCGGGACGGAAGTTGTTTGCCACGACATCCGCGTCGGCAATCAACGCGTGAACCATCTCGACGCCGCGCGGATCCTTCATATTGACGGTGATTGATCGCTTTGAGCTGTTGCGGTCAGCAAAATAGCCGCTGCGATTGACGCCGCGAATCCCGTCCTTGAATGGCGCGGCGAGGCGCAAGCTGTCCAGCGATTTGGTGCTCTCGATCTTGACCACGTCGGCCCCCATATCGGCCAGAAGCTTCGTCATGTAGGATCCCGCGCCAACCCAGCAGAAATCGATGACCCGGACACCGTCCAGTGGCAGCTGGCTCACGAAGCACTCTCCTTAAATTGGCTGGTCTGGTGATCCGCCCCATCGAACCGCGGGGCTGCACAGCGCAATGTCCATGGCGTTCCAGCCAACTTATACGGCGCTCCTGGAAACAGGATGCCTGCGGCTGCATTGCCCGCGGGAGCTGTGACGAAGAAGTTGCGAAACTGCAGCTGCCGATCCTGCAGCAAATCGGGTGCAGTCGACATGGGAGCCATCGGAACCCGCCACTCGCGCGCGGCCTTGTAGAGCTCGGTCTTCGTCTTGCCGGCTGCAAAGGGGAGGAAGACACGCTCGAACAGGTCGCGAGCCTTTGGATCCTGATCGTCCCAATCGTCCGCGGCGAACAGCTCGGCTCCTTGGACTCCCTCGGCCACCATCCATTGGGCAAAATTCCCCCACATCGCCGTGTCGCCGATCCCGCCGGCGAGAAGGTAGATGTCGCCATCCTTGGCCTGAAAAATGCCGGTGCCCGCGCGCCTGGTCCCGGCGGTCCGGTTGCGCACTTTACCTTCAAGCTGGTAGGTCTGCGCGGCATTCTCCAACGCCATCACGATCGCTTCCTGGATCGATACATCGATCATTTCGCCCTCGCCGGTACGTTCGGCGCGGATGACTGCCGCAAGTGATGCGACCGCCGCGAACTGATCGCCCGCAAGGAGGCCTTGCTCGCCATAGGCGACAACCGGCGCCTGACCAGGAAACCCGGCCATGGTGAGCAATCCGCCCATCGCCATCAGCGTCAGATCGTCGCCGCTATAAGTCGCATAGGGACCCTCGCTCCCATATGGCGTGATGCGCGTGCACACGAGCCGCGGATTGGCCAGGCGCAATTCGTCGAGATCGACCGAAGCGGCAGCCGGATGATCCGAGAGGATGACGAGATGAGCCTCGGCAGCGAGATCCGCCAGCGCCTCGCGTCCAGCGTCCGTCTCGAGATCGAGAACAATCCCATTCTTGTTGGCCGCGAAGTAAGCAAAGGGGAGGCTGTTTTCCGGCCCGGCGACGTCGCCGACAAAAGGTGGCTTGTTCCGCATCGGCGAACCGCTTGGCGGTTCCACCAATGTGACGGCGGCGCCGAGGTCGGCGAAGAGCTTGCCGGTATAGGCGCCGCACAAACCCGAAAGCTCGAGAACGCGAATTCCATCCAGTGCTTGCGGCATAACGGTCAAAAATCCTTCGGACGGCCGTCGCGCAGCAACTCGCGCGCAATCAGCCAGCGGTGAATTTCGGACGGCCCCTCGACGATGCGCAGGACACGGACCTCGCGCGCCATGAATTCGAGGGGAAGTTCCTTGCTGACGCCCATGCCGCCAAACATCTGGATGGCGCGGTCGATAACGCGCGTCGCCATTTCGGTTGCCTGGACCTTGACGATTGCTGCACCGCGCCGGATTTCAGTCTTTTTGGAGTCCTCCGAAACCTGGTCGAGCTGCCAGGCGAGGCGATAGGTGAGGAGCTTCACCATCTCGATTTCCTGAAAGCTGTCGGCAATCCACCACTGGATTGTCTGCCGATCGGCAAGAGGGGCGCCAAAAGTGCGTCGCAGCTTCGCCTGCTCGATCATCATATCAAGGGCGCGCTGAGCATATCCCAGGCACCAGCAGGCGCACTCCATCCTGCGAATGCCAAGGCGGTTCTGAAGGGGGCCGAACGCCTGGCCCACTTCGCCAAGGACTTGGCTATCCCCGAGTTCGACCTCATCGAAATTGACCGAATATCCAAAGAAGTTGCCGCCGATGACAGGAAATTCCTGCGGCACCGTCACACCGGGCGTGCCCTTGTCGACGAGGAAAGCGGTCATGCCCCCGCGCGTGCCCTTTTCCTTGTCGGTGAGGGCGATGACGATCATGAAGTCAGCCGTCTTCGCGTTGCTGATCCACATCTTCTCGCCGTTGAGGATCCACTTGTCGCCACGGCGCTCGGCCTTGAGGCGGATACCGGATGCGTCGGCGCCGGCGCCGGCCTCGGTCAGCGCGAGCGCTGATTTTTTCTCGCCGCGAGCATAGGGAAGCACATAGCGCTCTATCTGATCGCCCTTGGCGCACTCAGAGAGGAAGTACAGGTTCGGACTGTCGGGCGGGAGGATGAAGGGCGTGATCGAGTAGAACATCTGCTCGGTGACGACGCACTTGATCAGGGCGCCCATATCGTGGCCGCCGAACTCGGCGGGCACATCGATGCCCCACAGGCCGAGTTCTTGCGATCGGGCCTTCAGCTTCGCCTCGATCTCGGGAGGAATGAGCGCATCACCGCGCATTCCGCGGTTGGCTTCGCGTTCGATAACCAGCCGCTCGAGCGGGATCAGCTCGTCCGCCACGAACCGGGCGGTGAGCTCGGCAACCATACGCGCTTCTTCGGGAAGACTAAAGTCCATCGCTCTCCCTGACCGATTGTTAGGTGTCTGATATTCGGACTTGGATGGCGAGGAAGCGGTCATCCGTTCAATCGAAAACCTAGATTGACGGTTGAGTTTTTCTCACATATCACCTCCTTTCATGCTGGTATTTGCTGCGCTTTTTTAGAGATCAGAGATTGACTGCAACGCGCCTCCCTCCTCTCACTGCCTTGAGAGCTTTTGAAAGCGCCGGTCGGGCGCTGAGTTTCACGCTGGCGGCCGAAGAACTCGCAGTGACCCCTGGAGCAATCAGCCGGCAAATCCGGGTTCTTGAGGACTTTCTGGGGCTTCAGCTCTTTGTCCGATCCGGACGCGAGGTCACGCTGACGAAGGTCGGCGCGGATTATCTGGCGCAGATGACGGACGCGTTCGCACAGATTCGCGCGGCGACCGCGCTGCTCACGAGCGTGCCGCAAGACGCACCGCTCCGAGTGTCGACTTCCATCACGTTCACGATGCGCTGGCTCATGCCCAGATTGATGTCGTTTCACTCCAAACATTCGGACAGCAATCTCCAGTTGACGATGAGTTTGGCGCCGGTGGATTTTCAGCGCGATGACCTCGATGCCACCATCAGGCTTGGCCAGGAAGAGACGCCCCACGCGGTTGTCCGCAAGTTGTTTCATGCGGATCTTGTCGCGGTCTGCAGTCCCCGCTTCGCCGAGCAATATGGGCCGTTCAACGATTTGAGCGACCTGGATTTGCACACCCTGCTGCATACGACGGCGCGTCCACACAACTGGGAGGTCTGGCTCGGCGGCGCCGGGCGACCGGACGTCGTGGGCGCGCATCAGCTGACCTTCGAAAGCTCCAGCCTCGCTTACCAGGCTGCGATCGAGGGTGTCGGCTTCGCCATTGCCCAGTTGCCTCTCATTCTTGACGAACTTCGCAGTGGCACCCTGGTCATTCCATTTCCAATCCTCGTGCCGGACCGAGACGTTTACAATCTGATCTGGCCCAACCGCACACCGCGCAATTCCAAGTTCAATCCCTTTAGGGACTGGATGATGCTTGAAGCGAGGCAAACGGCACGCCAGGTGGAGATTGTTGCCGAACAACTGCAGGCACGCCGGCAGCAGGCCGCCTGACGCGGCGTTGATTAGCGCTCAACCACCCTGCCAAAATCTCACTTGAGCCTTTCGAGCCCGTCCCGGATGGAGTAGTCCGCCGTCAAACAATGGACGGGCCTGCGACATCAAGGGAGAGGCTTGTGACATCATCGACGTTCAATGTGCCGAGCGGCGTGCCAGTCGATCCGAACTATCCGCTCTGGGCAGTCGGCGCTGTTGCAAAGCTCTGGGACGGCGATGGCTGGAAGCCGGAAAGCATGTCCTGGAAAGAGGGATGCTACATCCATGGCGGCCTCTCGGGCCCGGGGCAGGTTCGCTACACAGGCAAGGATGTGGTGAAGTTCCTCGAGGGAATTTTCGTCAACAACTTCTCCAGGTTCAAGGTCGGCGTTTGCAAGCATGCGATCGCCTGCAACGAGGAAGGCCTCATCGTCGGGCACGGCGTCCTCCAGCGTGTCGCGGACGACGAATTCCGGATCTTCGTTCATGGCCTCTGGGCGCCATATCAGTTCAGCAAGACCACGCTCGACGTGCAGCAAGAGGTCATGAACAAGTATCTTTTCCAGATCGCGGGTCCCGCATGCCTCGCGACCTTGGCGGAGGCGACGGGCGAGTCCCTTCAAGACGTGGGCTTCCTGCGCTTCAAGCAAGTCATGATCGATGGCAAAGAGTGCGAAATCATGCGGATCGGCATGGCGGGGACGCTCGCCTATGAGCTGCATGGGCCGATCGAGGAAGGGCCGGCCATCTATGAAGCAGTCCTCAGGGCTGGTGCACGGCATGGCATCAAGCAGCTTGGTTGGAAAACCTACTATGTCAATCACGTAGAAGGCGGCTTTCCGCAGCAGATCTGGACATTCCTTCCAGCGACAGTGGGGAACGAGGATTTCGCGAAATTTGCCTCGACGGCGCCGACATATCGCGTAGGGCCGCCCAAGCCGCTGTTTTGCGGCAGTGTCGATCCATCAGATGTTCGGGCACGATTTCGGACCCCTCAGGAGCTCGGCTGGGAACGCTCGGTCGTTTTCGATCACGACTTCATCGGCCGCGCAGCACTCGAAGCGGAAGCCGCCAATCCCAAGCGCAAGATCGTGACGCTCGAGTGGAATACGGACGATGTCATGGACACGTTCGCCTCTCATTTCCGCAGCGGCCCGGAGTACAAGGTTTTCGAGTTCCCGGTGAACCCGCACTTCATGGGGCTGATCGGACACGCCGACCATGTCCTGAAAGACGGCAAGGCGGTCGGCGTCGCGTCCGGCGTCATCTATAGCTATTATTTCCGCAAGATCCTCTCGCACTGCACGATCGACCTCGATCAGGCCGAGATTGGCAACGAAGTTGTCGTCCAGTGGGGCGACCATGGCGGGCCGATCAAGGAAATACGAGCGACAGTCTCGCGCTATCCCTATCTGACCGAGAACCGCAACCAAGCCGTCGCAACCTGACGGATGCGCGGCAAGGCATGCAACAAGAACGACGGAGATCGACTGATGTTGGAAGGAAAGGTGGCGCTCGTCACCGGTGCGGGCAGGGGCCTCGGCCGCGATCATGCGCTGGCACTGGCCGCAGCTGGCGCGAAAGTGCTCGTCAATGACTTCGGCGGTTCGAACAAGGGGGAAGGCAGCGATGCCGGTCCCGCTGCGTCAGTCGTGGCGGAAATCGAAGCTGCAGGCGGCATCGCGCGCGCAAACACAAGCAGCGTTGCCGATTGGGCGGCAGCAACGGCGATGGTCAACGAGGCAATCGAGGCATTCGGTAGCATTGACATTGTGGTCAACAATGCTGGCATCAACCGGGTCGCGCTTCTTGGTGAAGCGACCGAACAGGATTGGACGCTCTCGACGGACGTTATTGCCAAGGGGACAGCTGCGACGATGAACGCGGCCGCAGCATATTGGCGCAAGGCTGGGCCGCGGGGTGGCCGGGCAATCGTCAATACCGCTTCGCCGGCTGCCATGCATCCTGCGGCGTCCATCGGCTTCTACTGCGCGGCGAAGGCTGCAGTCGTGGCGATGAGCCAGGCGGCCGCCCTCGAACTGGCTCCCCTGGGCGTCCGGGTGAACACCATCGCCCCGATGGCGCGCACACGCATGCTGGAAGGGTCGCCGCCTGAAATCCTGGACCTGATGGCGCCGCGCGAGGGCTTCGATCCCAATCTGCCCGAACATGTCTCGCAGCTGGTCTTGTATCTCGCCGGTCCACTTTGCCGCTTCACGGGCCGCGTGTTCGGCGGTTGGGGCGATCAGGTGTTCTTGTTCGAAGAGTGGGATGCGGCGCACCATGCCGGGAACGCCGGGAAGAAATGGACGCCGCACTCGCTTGATCTGGCGATGGCGAATTTCCCGGTTCGCGACAGCCGCCGCATTCTGTTTCCCGGTGGCGTCATTCCGGCCGACATGCCCCCCGCAGAACTACTCAATGTGCTGGATACGATCACAAGCGGCGAGCCGGTCGCCTGACCATGCTCAACGACCGATACAAGGGCGAAAACGTCCGTAGAAAGAGAGGAACGACCATGATGCTATTGGCGGAGCCCGGTGTGTTGCGCACGGCGAGGCGAACATGAGCGCCGTCGAGATCCCGACTTCGCCGCGAAAGCCCGGTGAAGGTGTACGACTGTTCGGGTTCACGGTGGGGCATGTCCATATGCCGCTTTCCTTCTTTCTCGACGGTGAGGAGGGGGAGATTGCGGCGCCGGTAACGGCCTTTCTCATCGATCATCCTCGCGGGCTCGTGCTTTTCGATACCGGGCTCGGCGCCCGCTTTGTCCGTCCCGCCGGCACGCCCCGTGAGAATTTCATCGATCTCGAGCAGGGCGACATGATGGTCGAACGCATTCGCGCGATCGGCGTTGATCCTGCCGATGTGCGTTGGATCGTCGTCTCGCACTTCCATGCCGACCACGCGGGCGGCAACGTCGATTTCCCCAACGCCACGGTGATCGTCAACGAGGCGGAACATGAGTTTGCCACGGCAAACGCCGATGGCGGGCTCTACGCGCTCGAGGAATTCGAGACCGGGCAACCGTTCATCAAGGTTCGCGGAGAGCATGACGTGTTTGGCGATGGAACCGTCGTGGTCTTCCCGACGCCCGGTCACACGCCAGGGCACCAGTCGGCCCGGGTGAGGACCGATGGGGGCGACATCGTCCTCACTGGCGACTGTTGCGCGATGCGGCGATCGCTGGAGGAGTTCAAGCTTCCCGACCATTGCCACAACGCAGACCAGTCTCTGGCATCGTTGAAGCTGCTCGCCGGTATGGCGAAGAAAGGCGCACGCATCTTTCCGAGCCACGACCCGGATTTCTGGTCAGGGATCGCCAAGAATGTCCCGATCCGCTGACACCCGTGCAGCCTTGCTTCCATTCCAAGACGGAACTTTTGCGATGAACAAACCTGGGTTGGACCTCGAGGAAGCGCATTTGGCGTCCCGGCGGGCTGTCAAATGGCTTCTGGATCATGTCGGTCCGAATGGGGAGCCTTCGGATTCCGCCGAACGCAATGGATGGAGCCGGCTCGGCTGGGGCCTCGCTATCGGTGGGCAATATGACGCCTCTGCGTCCGTTGTCTCCTGGGTCGGAGCAAACCGTCTTGGCGCAGACGGAGGGTTCCAACCTGGCCGACTGACAGGGCAAGGCTATATCGCGTCCTATCCGCACTACTGGCTTGGCACCTATGTGATCAGTGCCTGGCTCGCGGGCCGGGTCGATCTCGCGATGCGATCCATGGCTTATCTCAGCGCGCAGCAGGATCCCGAAACCGGCGGTCTTCCCATGGCCTGTAATGTAGAGGGCGAGCCGGTCTGCGACATGCTTTCGACGGCTCAAGTCGGTCTGAGCGCGCTGGTCGTCGGAGATCATGAAACGGCGGAAGGGTGCGCCAGGTGGGTCCGCGCTTGCGCGAAACAGTCGGCTAACGACAGTCTGCGTTTCCATTCATGCCGCAAAGGCGAGGCTCTCTGGACTGACCCCGATCCGGCGTTCGCCTGGTCAGCGATCACGGATTTCTCCCAGCCGCGGCAAGCGTTCTACACGCCGGGCATGGGGGCGGTTTTTCTGGCCCGCTATGCGACGCGCTATGATTGTGGTGCATCCCTCGATGCCGCGCGGGACCTGATGGCGTTCAACATCCTGGGCAATGCTGCACAGTTTGACGACCTCGAGTCCGTTCAGGCTTGCAAGTTCGGATGGGCTGTCGGTGAGATGGCGCTTGCAGACCCGAACGGAGATTGGCTCCCGTGGGTTGGCCGAATGATCAGATGGTTCACCGAACGCCAGTCGCCGGAAGGCTGGTGGGGTCCTTCAGTCTTCGCTGACCCAAATCCGAGCATTGCCGACCGCCTTACCAAAACAAGCGAGCATCTCATGGAGCTCAGCGTCTGCATGGCTGCTGTCGGCGCCGCACGGGTCGGCTGATCCGTGTCAGCCTTTCAGCATCGCGGCTGAGTCTCGGATGGATGCCTCGATCGCACGGAAGCGGTCGAGGATCGGCGCGGTACCTTCGGGATGCGTCCACACGTAGAGCCGGTTGCTCAGGATCGCCTCCACAACGATGTCGCCGGCATCATCCGCGTCCATCCACGGGATGGTGACATTCTCGAAACCCTCGGCATCTTCGAGCCGCGTATCCTTCAATCCGCTGCCCCTCTGGTCAGAAGAGCGATTTCGCGAGCTGAGGTGGATGTTCGATCGCACCGGGCCGGGCAGAAAGACGCTGACCCCGATCTTTCCCCCCTCTTGGGCAAGCTCCTGGGCGAGGGTCTCGGAGAGAGCGACCACAGCATATTTTGTCGTCGCATAGCCTGCGATTGTCGGCGCGGTGAACATTCCGCTGATAGAAGAGGTGTTGACGATATGCCCCCCCTCCGCATTCTCACGCAGAGCGGGGAGAAATGCGTCGAGACCGTTGATTACGCTCCAAACATTGGCGTCCAGGAGCCATTTCCAGTCCGCGAGGCTCATGTCGGCCATCCGACCCGTGGGTCCGATGCCGGCATTGTTGATCAGGATATCGATATGACCGAACCGATCGAGCACTTGTTCGGCGGCGTCCCTGACCTCTTCGGCCTCCGTCATGTCGGCGCGGATCGCAAAGCCGCCCGTTTCCGCCGCAGCGCGGTCGAGCGCTTCCTGATTTCGTCCGATGATGGCCACTCTGGCACCTCGGGTTGCGAGCCGCCGAGCAATACCGAGGCCAATCCCCGATGAGCCGCCCGTGATGACCGCCACCTTCGCTGTCACGCTGTCCATAAGGCCTCTCCAGTTTCAATTGTGCGGGCCGGTGTCGCGCAGAAATGGTCGGGAGAGCGAACGAAGATTTTTGCCCGTTCTGTGAGTTCGGCTCAATCGTCGCAAAGCAAAGTAGTTTGATTCACGCCGTTTATGCGGCTTCCTTGCTGCTCAAGCAATCAGACTCCGTGCGTCACAAGCGGAATGATCGGGGAGCAGGAGATGGAAGCGCGGCAATGGGTGGTTTCCAGGGCATCTGGCGGTACCTATTCGCCCGACTGTTTTCGCCTGGATCGCCGTCCGGTCCCCGCGACGGGCAAAGGCGAAATCCTGGTTCGAACCAGACTGCTCTCCCTCGATCCGACCCACCTCAACTGGGTCAAGCTCGATCCCAGCCTTCAGTTTCTCCCGATCGGCATCGGTGATCCGATGATCGGGACCAATTTGGGCGACGTCATAGAGTCCGCACATCCGGATTTTTCACCCGGGCAAGTCGTGATCGGGACTTGGGGATGGGCTGAAACGGCTCTAGCCGACGCGGCGTATGTGCGGCATGCCCTTCCGGCGAACGAGATGTCCTTCGAAGACCAGCTGATCGTGACCTCGCATATAGGACAGGCTGCCGGTGGCGGCATGTTCCACATCGGCAAGGTCAAATCCACCGACGCCGTCCTCGTCTCCGGTGCGGCCGGCGCCACGGGTTCGATAGCCGCCCAGATCGCCAAGGCAGCGGGCTGTTTCACCGTGGGGATCGCGGGCGGGGATGCGAAGTGCCGTTACCTGATCGAAGAACTGGGTCTCGACGGCGCGATTGACTATCGTGCCGGTGGGCTGGATGCCTCGATCGAACGTCATTTCCCCCAGGGCGTCGATCTCTTCTTCGACAATGTTGGCGGAGAGATTTTGGACATCGTGCTCGGCAGGATGGCGCCCGGTTGCCGCGTCGTCATTTGCGGTGCGATCGCCCAATATGACGCCGGCCATATGGGCAGCTTCGACGGGATCAAGCGCTTGCCTATGCTGATTTTCCGTCAAGCCAGGATGGAGGGCTTCGTGGCGGGCCAGTTTGGGACCGCCGCGAATGCCGAGATCATCGATCGTCTCATACGCCTCTATGGCGAGGGACAATTGCGCGTTCGCGCGCATGTCGTGCCGTTCGATGAGATGCCGCACTCCCTGGGTCTGTTGCTGACCGGAAGCAACGAAGGAAAACTGATTGCCAGAGTAAACTGAGACGTCGCCGGAAACTTAGAAAGACGAGAAAAATGGACACGTATGACTACATCATTGTGGGTTCTGGCTCCGGGGGCGGTGTCGTGGCGGCGCGGCTGGCCGAAGATCCCGGCACGCAAATTCTCGTGCTCGAGGCCGGCGGCACTGACTGGAATTTCGTCTTTCACATGGGGATCGGCTTTTACCGGAACAAGCCGGCCAACTTGAACTGGGGATTTCAATCCGAGCCGGAGCCGTTCCTCGACAATCGGCGGATCGACCTGCCTCAGGGCAAGGTGCTCGGCGGATCCTCATCAATCAATGGCAAGGTCTATTCGCGCGGAAATCCGATCGACTATGACGAGTGGCAGCAGCTTGGCGCCGAAGGATGGGCGTATAAGGATGTGCTCCCCTATTTCAAGAAAGCCGAAGGGAGTTGGCGAGGCGAGACTGAATCCCATGGAGCAGCGGGGCCACTCGCAACGACCGCAGTGAACCCGAAGGGGGTCGTGCAAGAACCTCTCATGGAGGCGGCTCGCAACCTGGGATATCAGGTCGTGGACGATCTCGATTCCGAGCCTTTCGAGGGGATTTCCCGTCGATCCGACATTACGGTCAACAAGAAGGGGCGCCGCTCGAGTACGGCGCGCACCTATTTGCGGCCCGCCATGCGTCGGGGCAATATCAAGGTTCATACAAAGGCGCGCGCGACCCGCATCATCATCGAGAATGGTCGGGCTGTCGGGATCGAGTATCTGCGTGGCGGAAAGCCTGTCACGGCGCGCGTCAACAAGGAAATCATCCTTTCGGCAGGTGTCTACAATACGCCTCGGTTGCTCCTCCTGTCCGGGATCGGGCCCGCAGATGAACTGCGTGCGATCGGGATCAAGCCAGTTCATGACCTGCCTGGTGTGGGAACGAATATCGCTGATCACGCATCATGCCTGATTGGATTTGCGACGAAGGAGCCGATCACACCGCTTCGACAGCTACGCGTCGATCGGGCCGGAATTAACTTCCTCCGCTGGGCGGCGTTCGGGTCGGGGCCCTTCGCCACGCAGCCATTGTCAGGGCAGGGCCTCATTCGGGCGTCATCGAATGCAGACCGACCCGACACGCAGATCTTCTTCAATCCGTTGCGGCGCGATGCCCAGATCTCGATACCGGGTATCACGACCAAGCAGGATCACATGATCGAGGCCGGTGTGGTCCTGTTGCATCCCTACAGCCGTGGAACGCTCAAGCTGAAGTCGGCTGATCCGACCAAGCCGCCAAGCGTTCAACTCAATCTCATGTCCGATCCGCGGGATATGGAAGCGATGATGCGTTCCTTGCGCGCCGCGCGGGAATTCTACCGGACGGAACCTTTGAAGAGCCTGATCTCAAAGGAAGTGGCGCCCGGAGCCGATGTCGAGACCGACGAGCAACTCCAGGCCTATATCCGGCGCTCGCTATACACTGTCCGGCACCCGGTCGGCAGTTGCCGGATGGGCACGGATACGCTGGCCGTCGTCGACCCTCAGCTGCGGGTCCACGGAATTGAAGGCCTACGGATCGTCGATGCATCCGTTATGCCCAGAATTCCCGGCGGGAACACAAACGCGCCGACGATCATGATAGCCGAAAAAGCGGCCGACATGATCCGTGGTCGACCGGCTTTGTCGCGATCAAATTGAACAGTTCGGTTGAGCTAGACTCAACGATTAAGAAAATTTTGGGCGGGCGCTCGGGCTCCAAATGCCTTTATGGGAGCATGATGTGCTGAGCTTGGCGCTCAAGCGACCAACGAGAAATCCCAAGCGATTGGGGCGAAAATGGGAGTGGAAGATGAAGGGGATATCTGTTCTTTGCGCGTCGACGGCGGTCTTGGCTATCAGTACGCTTGCTTCGACGAGCGCATACGCACAGGCCACAGGGGAGGCGCCGGAAGAGGTCGTTTCGGATCAGGACATCATTGTTACAGCGCGTAAGCGCGACGAGCGGCTCCAGGACGTGCCTACCGCGATCACGGCCGTTGGCGCCAAGGAAATGGCCAACTATTCCACAAACACGCTGAGCCAGATCTCCTCGCGTGTTCCACAACTCGTTATCGCAAATGTCGGAGGCCCGGGCGGCGCGTCGATCAACCTGCGCGGTGTCGGTTCACCCGGAACCAGCCCGAGCGTCGACCAGGCCGTCTCGGTCAACATCGACGGCATCCAGGTCAGTCAGGGCAACGCGGTCAATCTGGGCATCTACGACCTGGATCGTGTCGAAGTGCTGAAGGGGCCGCAGGCGCTTTTCTACGGAAAGAACAGCCTGGGCGGCATCGTCTCGCTCGTGTCGGCAGACCCGGGTAGCCGGGTGGAATGGCTGGCGCGCGCTGGCTACGAGTTCGCCGAGCAGCGCAAGCAGATCGAGGCCATGGTATCGGCGCCTTTGTCCGATACGCTCGGTATCCGGCTGGTTGGCGCTTTTGGCGATCAGAATGGCTGGTTCCAGAACCGATTGAACAATGTCGCCGGCAGCACCGGGATCAGCACCAATACGGCGATGAAGCAGAATAATTTTTTCGTCCGCGGAACGCTCAAATATGAATCGCCGGGCGGCGCGTTCGACGCTCGCCTGAAGATCGCTTATGCGAGCAACGATCGCGACAATGGCGTTCCGGCCGCCGCGCAGCTCATTTATTGCCCGCTGGGCGCACCGCAGCTGCAGGTCTTTTCCGGCAACATGTCGGGAGTGAATGATTGCAGTCTCAATCGCATCGTTGTCGACCCGAACGTCTCGGCGGCGACGGCAGCCGCATCGCCTTATTACTTGCGCGATGGCAAGCCCTATTTCGAACAGCGGCAGTTCCTGAGCTCGCTGCAATTGGACTTGCGTCCCACCGATACGCTCACGCTCACCTCGGTCAGCGGCTTCTACGACATGCGTGAGCATTGGAGCTACAACGCATCGGCCGGTGAGATCGAAAGCCTGTCCACAGGTGCCCATGTGGGTGATCGACAGTTCACGCAGGAGCTGCGCCTTGCCTCTTCCTTCCAGTCACCGTTCAACTTCGTGATCGGTGGCTTCTATCAGGACGCCGACAAGAAATTCGAGGCGCCGCTGATCTTCAATGGTTTTCTCACCGGCGGCACGGGCCCACTCGTCTTCACCGATGATCGTTTCCGCCAGAAAACGACCGCATACTCCTTCTTCGGTCAGGGGATTTTCACCCTCACCGAGCAGTTCGAAGTGACAGCAGGCGCCCGTTATTCTTTCGAGCGCAAGAAGATCGCGGCCTTGAAATATCCAAGTGCGCTCTCGGGCTTCAGCCCGACACCCGTCGCAGTCCTATTCGATCCCTCGAGCAAGAGCTTCGACGACTTTTCCCCCGAAATTACGGCGCGCTATCGGCCGACGCGCGATGTCACGCTTTACGCCGCCTATCGTGAAGGCTTCACTTCGGGCGGCTTCAATACTGCTCCCGCCGTGGCTGGGCCTCCGGTTGTCAACGATGTGAGCTACCTTCAGGCACGGGTGAAGGGCGTCGAGGTTGGCCTCAAGGGTACCGCATTCGATCGGCAGGTCAGCTTCGACTTCTCCGTTTATTCATACAAATATACGGACCTGCAGCTCAATGCTTTCGATCCAGTGACGATCTCGGTGCAGGTCCGCAACGCCGCCAGTTCCAAGTCCCGCGGCGCAGAAGGCACCATTTCGTTCAGTCCCCATGCCGTTCCGGGGCTGACCCTGCGTTCGAGCATCGCCTACAATCATGCACGGTATCAGAGCTATCCGGATGCGCCCTGCTACGCAGGACAGTCGGTGGGCCAAGGTTGTAATCGGTTGCCGGTGGCCCGTTTCGATAGTCAGACTGGCGCTCCGCTCGGTACCAGCTTCTCGGCCCAGGATCTTTCCGGTGCACATGTCGAACGCGCACCCGATTGGACGATGACGCATGGCTTCACCTACGATACGCCGCTGTCGGGCAATATCGGTCTTAGCCTCGGCGGTGATGCCAACTACACTGGGAGTTTCATCCCGGACCCCGCCCACATTCCGGCGGCTTTCCAGCGCTCGGCCTGGCGCCTGAACGGCTATATCACTGTAAAGGGGCCCGACAATGGCTGGGAGCTGTCGCTTATCGGTCGCAACCTCACTAACACCTTGCGCGCGGCTGCAGTCAATGAGTGGCCCACAACTGGTGCGCCTTATCCGGGCTATGACACGCCGGGTCTTGGCGCGGATCTGGCAGGCACATACACCGCACCGCGCACCGTGATGCTACAGCTGACCTTGCGTGACTCGCTTATTCGTTGATTGAAGCGGGTGCCGGTCAATGAGGTCGGCACCCAAATTTACGGGGATAGACAAACTGATGGCTGGTGTTTGGAAAGAGCAGCTCGATCACTTCAAGACCATGATTGAGAACGACATTGCGAGCGGTCTTTATTATGGCGCCTCAGTTCGTGTCGGCCGTGCCGGCGACTTGGTGTTCGACGAGACAATCGGCTACGCTTATGCTGACGGCAAGCAGCCACTCGATCGAGATAGCGTTTTCAGTATTTTCTCTGCGACGAAGGGCTTCACCAACATTTTGACGCTGCGCGCGATCGAGATGGGTCGCTTTGCGCTGACGACGAAGGTGTCGGACATCATTCCGGAGTTCGCCGGGACTCCGCGACAGAATGCCACATTCTTCCACCTGCTTACGCACACGTCAGGCTGGCCCGGTATGTGGGAGTTGAAGCCGGGCGGCTATGTGGGCGACTTCGACGAAACGATCGCGGCCATCATGGAGGTCGTGCACGGCTCGATCGAACCAGGGCAGCGCTGCGACTATCAGCCCGTAGTCAATCAGGCCCTGATGGGTGAAGCCCTGCGCCGCACGGACCCGAAAGGGCGGCGGTCCATTCGCGACATTTTCCAGGAGGATCTGTTCGGACCGCTCGAGATGAACAATACCGCGATGGGCGTGCGCAAGGACCTTCAGCCCCGTCACGTCGTTCCTGACATGCGCGGCACCCTCCCGGTCACCACGCCGGGGCGAACCAAGCCCGGTCCCTATGGGCTGTTCGAGGAAGAACTTGCCGAGATGCCGCATGTCGGCTGCGTTTCAACGGCAGACGACATGTACCGCTTTACGGAGATGCTGCGTCGCGGGGGAGAACTGGCCGGCAAGCGGATCATTTCGCCGCGTACGTTGGAGCTTGCCCGTCAGAACTGGACCGGCACGATGGAGGCCGAGATGTATCGCGGGCTTGCCCTTGCGATGGGGAGCAAAGGATATCCGGCCTATATCGGCCTGGGCTTCATGCTGAAGGGCGACACGGTCATTCCCAGCCAATATGGGACTTTGACCAACGTCGGGACTTTTGGAAACAACGGCGCGGGCTCGTCGCTCTACTGGGTCGATCCCGTTGCGGACGTGAGCTTCGTTTGCGTCACCTCCGGCGTCGTTCATGAGTGGGAAAATATCAAGCGCTTCCAGCGCTACTCGGACGCAGTCGCTGCCGCGATGCTTTGATGCTTGATCGCCGGCGAGGAGCTTGAGAGCCATGGGCAAGGCGACATTCGACTATTCCGACAAAGCCATTCTCGTGACGGGTGGCGGCTCGGGGATTGGCGCAGCCATGGCGCGCGCTTTTGCCAAGGCTGGGGGGCAAGTCGCCGTTGCAGACATCAATCCCGAGGCAGCGGAGAAGAGTGTCGAGGCGATACGCGTTGGCGGGGGAAGGGCAGAGGCCTTTCTCGTCGACGTGGGCAACGAGGAGTCCGTCAAGAAGCTCGTCGCGTCCGTTGTCGGCAAATTCGGCGGCATTGATGTCGCGCTCAATAATGCGGGTATCGAGGCCAACGTCGTTCCGCTCGCAGATCTCGACAGCGCAAACTGGCAACGCGTTTCCGACGTGAATCTGTCGTCGGTGTTTTACTGCATGAAGGCGCAAATACCGGTAATGATTGCCCGCGGTGGCGGTGCCATCCTTAATACGGCCTCCATTTCGGGTGTGATCGCAGGCTATAATCTCGCGGCCTACACGGCCACCAAGCATGGCGTGATCGGAATCACCCGCGCTACAGCCGTCGACTATGCGCGCGCGAATGTTCGGGTGAATGCGTTGTGTCCGGGGCTGGTCGATACACCTTTCATCGGTGCCCTGCCGCAGAATATTCGCGACCGTCTCATCTTCTCCATCCCCATGGATCGCCCAGCGCAGGCAGACGAGATGGCGCAGGCTGCGCTTTGGCTATGCTCCGATGGGGCCAGCTATGTGACCGGACATGCGATGGTGGTGGATGGCGGTGCCTCGCTAGGTGCCACTGGCACAAGATTTGATGATCTGATGTAGACATATGAGGGAGCTTTATGACTAACTCCAAAAACCTCTCAGAAAATCTACCTGAGGTTTGTCCGGTCGCCGGCCATGCTGAACTCGCATGGGCGAGGCAGAAAAGCTGGGTCGGCGTCAGCGAGCGCGGATATGAAGTGCTCGGCTATGACAGTGGCTGGGAAGTCGAAAACAGCAAGGAGACTGATAAGGGAGGTGGCTTTGGAATCATTCTCGATGAGGTCGGCCTGACTGACGGACCCTATCGGGACGAGTGGAACAAGCAACTTGTCTGCCATGACGGAAAAGAGCGTGAACGGATGCGTAAGCCGGTGGAGCGGCTTTTGCGACCCGGACGAATTGCAAAGCTTCAAGAGACCGTGCGGACTCTCATTAATGGGATCCTCGATGATATCGACGACCCATCCAATGTTGAGTTCATGTCCCAATTCGCAGAGCGACTACCCACGCAGCTTTTCTGCTCTCTGATTTCAGCTCCACTCGAATTGGAAGGTGATATCTTCCGCATTACCTCGAAGATCAATCCGCCGATTCTGACTTTCGATGTCGCCGGTGTTAAAGCCTCAGAGGCTGCCTACTGGGAAGGGCTCGAGATCATGCGGAAGTATATCTCCGCGCGACGTGACAATCTCACTGACGACTTTACTTCGGAGATCATCCGATGCGAGCAGGAAGGGTTGCTGAGAGCCGACGAAGTCGAAGGCCTGGCCATGATGCTGCTTATAGCCAGCATGGACAACACAATGCACCAAATCGGCCTGACATTTGGAACGATGCTGGAGGATCGTACTCGTTGGGAACAGGTCCTCGCCAAGCCGACATTAGCCACGAAAGCGGCCGAGGAAACGTTCCGCATGTGTCCTCGTTTCAATGCAATTGGTCGTCATGCACCTCAGGATCTTCCGATCCACTCCTTCACCTTTCCTGCAGGTAGCTGGATACAGGTGCAAACCAGAGCGTGTGGCCGAGACGAAGCTAAATTCGAGAATCCGGACGACTTTCGATTGGATCGCCCAGCAGCGCGGTCTCTGCAGTTCGGTAGCGTCAATTACAGCTGCCTTGGCGCGACGCTGGCGCGCCTTGAAGTCGTAGAGTCGATCAGGATCGTCAGCGAGCGTTTTCCGAATATTCGGCTCTCGGACAAATGGGAATACGAGGTTGGACCACTTGTGACAGAGTGCAAGAAGTTGCCAGTCTCTCTGATCTAGGCGACGCCCGAGTAATCTGAGACGAACGAGAGCTTCCCTCGGCTTTCTGACACAAGGTCCGTGTTGGTGCAGGAAGACAGCGCGGATGAGGCGTTATCGTAGAAGATTGCGCCTCGCGAGGTGCAACCGTCGGACCCCTTTGATGATCTATTGGATAGACTGGATTGGATCGAGCGATGATTACGACCGAGCAATTGCCCCGCATCCCGATGCTTGCAACGCACGAGGAGTATGCGGAGGCCCGGCGCAAGAGCTGGGTCGCTATCTCCGACCGGGGATACGAGGTCCTTACGCATGACCATGGCTGGGAGATCATGTCGAGCAAGGAGTTCGACATCGGCGGAGGCTTCGGCCTCATCCTCGACCAGGTTGGTGTCGTCGAGGGTACGCCGTATCGTGACGAGTGGAACAAGCAGCTCGTCTGCCAACCCGAGCATCTGCGCGGCCATATGCGTTTGCCGTTCATGAGACTTCTCAAACCACAGCAGGTTGCCAAACTCCAGGGCCTTGTCCGCGAGCTCATCAACGGGCTGCTCGACGATATTGAAGATCCCACAAATGTGGATTTTATGGAGCAATTCGGCCGCCGACTTCCCACTCAGCTCTACTGCGAACTGATCTCGGCGCCGCGCGAGATGGCGCCGGAAATTCTTCGGATCACGGAAGCTATCAATCCGCCAATCCTGACCTTCGACCGCGAGCGTATTCCGCAGTCCGAAGCGGCCTATTGGGAAGGCGTGGATTTCATTCGCAAGCACGTCGAAGCGCGCAGGAACGATCTGGGCGATGACTTTACGTCGGAACTGATCCGCCTGGAGCAAGAAGGCCTGATTGATCCGGACGAGACGGTCGGTTTCGCTATGACGCTGTTGATCGCCAGCATGGACAACACCATGCATCAGCTCGGCCTGACGATGGGAACGCTGCTGGAAGATCGCAGCAACTGGGAGCAGGTCCTAGCCCGCCCAACCGCCGCGGCGCAGGCCGGCGAGGAGACTTATCGCCTTTGCCCGCGTTTCAACATCATTGTGCGGCACGCTCCGGTGTCGATCACTGTCGATGACTTCACCTTTCCGGAAGGCAGCTGGATCTACGTCGATACCCGATCTGGCGGACGGGACGAAAGCAAGTTCGAGGATCCGGACCAGTTCAAGCTTGGCCGACCTGCTTCTCGCGCGCTCCAATTCGGGTCCGCCAGCTATAGCTGTTTGGGCGCGACACTAGCCCGTCTCGAGATCAGCGAGACGATCAAGATCATCGCGGAGCGTTTTCCCAATGTTCACATCATTGGGGAGTGGAAGGCCGATGTGGGGCCGATGGTCACGGAATGCGAACGCTTGAACATCTCGTTGGTCTAAACAATATTTCGGCGCGGATCATGCCTCGGTGCCGGTCCGATCGCGGTAGGATCGGTGGCGCTTTCAGTAAGGTTTCGTTCCCGAGACGACTGGGTGCATAGACCCGCAAAGTCATCAGGGAGGATCAGGCGGCGATTGAAGCTCAAGCCCGGCGCTTTGCTATTGAAGCCGTCGTTTCGGAAGTTGTGGACGGGACATCGGTTGCTCTTGCCCGGCCACCGCCATCGCTGCTTGACCAACATGTCGACACCGCGCTCCAGCCTACAGCTGCCGAAGCGGTCTAGGCTCGATCTGTAACACCATATGGCAATCCGGTCCTAGAATAGAGGCCGATAGGCGCCGTGATCAAGGAGCGATCTCGCGCTGATTTGCCTCCGCAACGAAGTCCATGGCAATATCATCTCTTTGTCCCAGATCTGCGCGTCGAAATTGTCTGATGTCGGCGTATCGACGGTCTTGAACCTTTCTGACCCACTGGGAGTCGCCAATCAGATTGCGTCCGACCGCAACCAGATCAAACTGACCGAGCCGGACCCTATCGGAAAGTTCGCGAAGTCCATCTTCCAGCTTCGGATTTGCTTCCTCTCCGAAGAAGGTCGCCATGATATCGCGGTCGAGGCCGACACTTCCGACCGTGATGCTCGGGATACCGGAAAGGGCCTTGGCCCAAGCGGCCAGATTCATGTCGTGGTCGGGCCATTCCCGTTCCCAGAAGCGCCGGGTCGAAGCGTGAAAAACATCGGCACCCGCTTGCTGCCACATCTCCAGCAGCATCGCGAGTTCCGCGGGGGATCGAACAATGCTGGCCTCGAAATCGATCTCCTTCCACTGCGAGAAGCGGACAGAAATCACAAAGTCAGGGCCACAGCGCGTACGCACGTCGGCGATAATTTCCGCTACGAGACGGCCTCGATTGACGATATTGCCGCCATATTGGTCGACGCGCAGATTCGTCGCCGTCCACAGGAACTGATCGAGCAGATAGCCATGCGCCGCATGGATCTCGACGCCATCGGCTCCGGCGTCCTGTGCAAGAACGGCGCTCGCAACAAATGCGTGCTTGATATCCTTGATCTCCCGAAGGGTCGCGCCGCGACCATTGGCCTTGGAACCCGAGACGAGGCCTGATGCGCTCAAGGTCGGTACAAAACCATCCGCTTCATCGCCGCCCTGCTGCCTGAGAGCGCCCTCATGCCAGAGCTGGCAAAGGATATTCCCGCCACTTGCCTTCACTCGTCCGATGCAAACCTTCCAGGCCGAAAAACTATGCGCATTCAGGCGGCAGAAAATCGCTGCATCCGTCGCGGAAGGATGGTCGACTGCCAGAGATTCGGTGACGATCAGACTGACGCCACCCTCCACTCGATCGACATAGTAATCGGTCAGTTTGGGGAGCGGTACTCCGTCGATGCACCAGCCTCGCTGCATGCCGGGCATGACAAACCTGTTGGCGAGCGTCAGCTTGTTGAGTTGGAAGGGTTCGAACAGTGGGCTGGTGTCGATCACGTTTGTGGTGTGCCTTCCGGCTCGACATGAGCACCTTTCGCGCGGGGTGCCAAAGGTCTTTGGTAGGAGAGGTCTGAACGATCCCAGCGACCCTCTCCCGAAGGAGGACACCGCGTCAGCGCGAACTCGCCGGCGAAAATCGAATTTGCCCGAAACAGAATGTCAGGGAGAAATTCTCGCAGGGCAATGCGCCACTCGCCGTGACGCCGCTCCAGCTTGTCGATGTAGCGCGCTCCGCCGACCATCGTATTCTTCTCGTCTTTCTCCCGGAGCAGATAGATCACATAGCTCTCGACATGCGCGACTTCGCCATCGAGATCCAGATCGATGGTCTGTGTCGTGAGGTGGTGCTCGTGCCGCGCGGTATAGAGCGCATGGGTCTCATTCCCCCATCGGATGAAGGCGTCGCGCCGCTCTGATAATGTACCATAGCTTATCTCGGCATTCGGCCAGAAGGCCGACTGCTCGAGTTCGAGATCGTGTCGGTCGAGCCCGCGCGCATATCGCTGCAGCACCTCACGGATCTTCTCGCGTTCCGTCAGGATGTGAACCTGCCGTTTGAGCTCCGCTATTTCCTGCACGAGATCGGTCATCACTCGTTGCTCCCGAACTTGGCAGGAAGTTGCGGTGGGTTGCTGCGCCACCAGACGCTTCGCCACGTTTGTGGCTGAATGTCCCAAACAGATTCCATCGCCTGGATCTGTCCGCCCGTGATTTTGAAGACCTCGACCATGACGGAGGTCACCTTGAACGTTCCAGGCCCATTTGTCGGGCAAACCTCGCCATAGTTTTCGGTGGTCGCGCACGGCGCCTTTGCGAAGGGCTGATAAAAGGCGTAGGCGAACACCAGCCCTCGTTCCTCATCCACAATCGGAAATCGGCGGGCGTTAATGAGGTCGGCGTCGAAGATGCCAGACTGTGCAAGACCCTTGCAATCGAGTGCGCCGAAATCCGGCAACGCACGACCATCCTTCGCAGCAACTGGGTAAGCGAAGCCGGGATTGTTGGTGAGCGCAACGCCATTCTCTATGCGATGACATCCCGGCACGAATGGCACCGGTCGGCTGTCGGCCTGCTCGAGGCCCTCATAATGTGCGTTGGCAATCAGGATCATCTCGTCACGGCTTTCGCGTTCGGCCGGTGGCACAGTTTCGCGAAAGGTCGGCCTCGGTGCGACCTGTTTCGCCGTCTGCTCGTAGAAGGCTGCGGGCAGCGAGCTTTCCGGCAAAATCGTCTCGATTTCCGTGATCAGCCCGTGTGAGACCTTGAGCCTCACTGAATATGGAACCGCTTTGCCGCCAATATCCGCGATGCCGAGATAGCCGATATTGCCTGTTCGAACATCGGCAGCCCGAATGGCATAGGTAGGTCGAATGGACATGGTCCTTGTCGGTTTGCCATCGAGTACGCGCACTTCGCGATTATTTTCGGTAGCAAATACAGTTCGAGCTATAGGAAGTTGCGCAACTTGCGATCGGCCGAGCGCTGCCAGATAACGGTCGAGAAAACTCTCCAGACAAGCCCGGTCGCATGCACTCATCTGTCGATGAGTTTCTATCCTCGCGGCTGCGGACTGCGGCAAGCCCGCGGTTGCAAACAGTACCGCCGCCAGGAGATTGTGGTGGGGCGACGGCACGCGGCGGCCACGATGTCCTCGAGATCCCATAGTATGATTGCCTCAGTGCCGAAGGGAAAGTCGGACCGAGACCGAGCGGCCGCGGTCCGGGATAGCGGCAATCGTGCCGGGCGCGAGCGGCACGTCCTGCCGATAACCGGACGTGATGCGATCATTCAGGTTTCTACCGATCACCGACACGGCCCAACGCTCGTCGGTCGGGCCGAACTGAAGTGACAGGTCCGCCTTGGCGTACGCCTCCTGTCTCAGCAGAGGGTCAACGCTGGCCGACTGATAGTAGGAAGAGGAGAAGCGAAGAGTGGGACTAATCTCGAGTTTCAGAGCGTCACCGATGGGGGCTGTCATGCGGGCGCCGACACTGCCGCTGAATTCTGGCGCATAAGCTCGCCGTTTGCCAGACACATTCTGGATGCAGCCCGGTGTCAGATTGGCGAGCGACGTGCAAGGCGCATTCGGGAAATCCTGGTAGATAGCGTCAAGATAGGCAATGTCCGCTGTGAGAGTGAAAGTCGTTGATAGGCGCAGGGAGCCAGCAAATTCCACGCCTTGTGATCGAGATTTGGCGGCGTTGCGAACAACTGGAGTTAGCGCGCCGCCGCCGCTGTTCACATAGGCCGTCTCCTGCAGCCCGTCATAGTCGCTGCGGAACAGGGCAAGACCGAAAGCGAGACGACGGTCAAATAGCGATCCTTTCACGCCAATTTCGTATGCGTCGACCGCTTCTGGACCGAATTCATCTGGCGTTGCTGCAGCGCTATAGCCGCCAGCTTTAAAGCCATTCGCGTAGGTCGCGTATACCATCGCCGATGGGCCGATGTCGAACTCGACGCCGGCCGATGGCATGAACTTGCTGTCCGTCCGTGTAGGGTTTGCAAATGGACCCGGCACACACCCGATGATGGCGCAGAATGTCGGGACAGCCGCAGGCGACGAAAAGGCCACGAAGGTATCGTAATAGGCATTGACCGACGTTCCGAAGCTCAAAGGGCGTGTCGCGGCTTTGTGGATTGAGGAAAATCGTCCGCCAAGATTCAGGCGCACATGGTCGACGGGCCGAACAGTCGCGGCAGCGAAGGCAGACAAGGTCGTGTTATCTTCATTGAGCCGCGGGATCCCGGTGACGGGCGTGTCAGCCGTTGTGCCCAAGGAAGGAGGCGCGAACGCTCCAAAGGGCAGAAAAAAGAAGCCGGTGGTACTGGAGACTTCGAGCTTGGAATAGGACGCGTAGAGACCGGCCATATAGCTGACGGCACCATCGTCGGGCGATTCCAGTCGCAGCTCCTGGCTGACCTGGGAATAACTTTCCCTCACCTCGGCGGGCAGCGGCGAATAGCCTTGGACGGTCCCCGTTATATATACCGGAATGATATGAGAGTTCGCTCGGTAGCGGTGATTGAAATAGCCAGTGGTCGCGGTGAGCTGATGGTCGCCGAGCATCAATCGCTGGGTAAGAGCGCTCTCGGTGAAGCGATATCGCGACGGACTGGGCGGTGAATCGCTGTGCCAATCGAGCTTGTCATCGACGGCAGCGCCCTGGAAAGCGATGAAACGCCCGCAGACGTTGGTCGGATCGAACGGATAGGGTGCCGGAGCTGGGCAGCCGACCACCTCCCACGGAACCGAATGACGGGCTTTGGCCTGACCATAGTCTATCCGAAGATCCATTCGGTAGTTCGTCGAAGGGTCCCACCGCAGGGCGATGCGGCCTTGCTCCTCATGTTGGTCAGGACCTACTCCATATTTTCCGTGATCGATAAAACCCATCATTCCCGAAGCCCGTCCCGCGATACGTACGCTTAGATCGCCGTCGATCGGCAGGGTCACGCCAGCCTCGACTTCATATTCCTCGTCGGAGCCGTAGAGGCCGCTCATATTATATTCGAGTTCGTGGCCAGGCTTGCGCGTCGTGATGCTAAGGGCACCTGCGATCGCGTTGGCGCCGAAGAATGTCGTCTGAGGCCCTTTCAGGATCTCTACCCGATCGACGTCGAACAGGGCTGCGCGAACCGAGCGCGATCGAGCGCGATAGATACCATCCGAAAAGGTGCCGACAGCCTGTTCGAAGCCGGCATTCTGGCCCGAGCCAACTCCGCGGATGTTCATCTGATCCACCGTAGGGCCTGAACTAATGTTCACGTTCGAGACCAGCGACGAGAGATTCTCCAGGCTCGTGATATTAGCTCTTTGGAGATCGGTCCCCGAGACAACCGAGACGGAGATGGGGACCTTCTCAAGGGCCTGAACGCGGCCGCGCGCCGTGACGACGATCTCGGCATGTCCATCGCCTTCAGCGTTCGAACTGCCTTCCTGGGCTTGGGCAACGCTGCTGAACAATGACCAGATCAGCGCAACTGCGGACAGTGTGCACGACCACCTCGAGCTGCGCAGGCTGCTATGCCCCATTCTCATCAATCCGCTCCCTTTCTTGCGGTCCCCAATTTTTCTAGGGCTTCTGTCCATCCTGCATGACCGCCAAACGGTCGGAGCAGCAACCCCAACCGGCTGCTTGAGAATATTAGAAACTCTTATATCTCTCGACGGATAGAAAAGTCGGACAGGTCAGGGGAGCGGCATGCTGAAATGGCAGCACATCAACATGAGCGGCCTGGTTGTGCTTGATCTGCTCATCCGGCGGCGCAATACGAAAGTGGTGGCTGAAGAGCTCGGAATAAGTCAAAGCGCCGTCAGTCAGTCTCTCACCCGCATGCGGCAGCTTTGCGATGACGTGCTGTTCACGCGGGGATCGCGAGGACTGATCCCGACGGAATACACATTGGCGATTGCCGGTCCTGTCGCAAAAATCCTCACCGACTTCGAGGCGTTGAACACGGAGTTTTCGCCCTTCAACGCGGAATGGGCCACGCAGACTTTTACCATCAACATTCCGCCGCCGGCATTCAGTTTCATCGGTCCGCATCTCGTGCGAGAATTTCGGGCTCAGGCCCCGAACTGCCGGCTGAGGACGGTTTACCTCGACGGCAGCGAACTCGAATACAAGCTGGAACTCGGCGAGATCGATCTGGCGCTAGATGGCCGTCTCGGGACCAATCGGAGCATCAAAAGAAAACGCGTCTCGACAACCAAGATTATCATCATAGGGCATCGGACGCGCTTCCCTACCGGGACGATCTCCCTCGACGAGATCAATTCGGCGCCGCACATTGCTTGGCTCGCATCGCGACTACAAATGGCCGACCTCAATAGCGAAGCATCGGCGATGAATATCCGTCCGAACGCATCCATTGTTACGAGCGATATAAGCGCCATTCCGGCACTGATTGAGATGAATCCGGAATTCGTCGCCTTCGTCCCCGACTTCACATTTCAGTCGACGGTCTCCTTCCCGAACTTGTTTGAGCTTGCGCCCGTATTTCCCCACCCACCGAAGTTCGATGGCTATATGTACTGGCATGCGTCAAAGTCAAAGAGGGCATCCCTTATTTGGCTCCGCAAGATCGTCGAGAAGTCAGTGGCGAGGGCGGTAGAGGACTTTGAAAAGCCGTACCCCTTGATCAATGAATGTCTGGCTAGGGACGGGCTGTGACGTGTGACCAACGCCGATCGCTACTCCGCTTGATCTGCTCCCCCTGAGTTCCATCGGCGCGATGGAGACTCAAAGCCT